>Ga0209647_1000043_pt1 | contig 99633 bp, 114 predicted proteins | sample GraSoi_2013_60cm_FD_185827 | JGI IMG/M metagenome (GOLD analysis project Ga0209647, IMG submission 185827) | Grasslands soil microbial communities from the Angelo Coastal Reserve, California, USA - Sample 9_17_2013_60cm (SPAdes) (version 2) | ecosystem: Environmental > Terrestrial > Soil >...
CTTGAGCGAGCAGCGCTTCGAGCTGCACAATTCCGATATATACTTAAACGGCCTTACCATCGAGTCGTATATCTATCGTCATTTCTTTACACCGCCTGCGCCGTTGGAAAGACCAACGCTCCGGGAGATTATCGGCATTGCCAGCGATCCCTCTTTTATAGCACCCGTCAGCGGACGATATATGTTTGACGAATACAAGACAGCCGTTAAAAACAGCTTTTCTTCCACACCCGGCAGCGCTTCCGGCAAAGGGCTTTTCATCATAGAATAAAAAAAAATTGTGAACAGAAGAACATTATTGAAGAACACGGGGCTGCTGGCCGCGGGCGCCATCGGTCTGCCATCATTCAAAACCATGGGCGCAGAGAACATCCATAATTCACGCTACTTCGGTTTCCCATTCGGAGAGATAGAGATCCTCATCGTTACGGACGGACATGGATTGTTCAAACCGGCCCAACCAATATTCGCCCCCGGGATACCGGCCGCGGCTTTCGAAGCCGTCCAAAAAGAGAACTTTCTTCCGCCCGATGCCGTTGACATAGCCTTCAACGTAATGGTGGTAAAGACAAAAAAAGACATTATCTTATTCGACACGGGTTGTGGCGCCAGCTTCGGACCGGCATCAGGCCACCTGCCCGAGGGTCTGCGTGCGGCAGGCATCGACTCTGCCGATGTCACCGCCATCCTGATGACACACGCACATCCCGATCACATCGGCGGACTGCTCGACAAGGGAGGGCGGCCCGTATTCCCTTATGCGTCCGTCCATATTGCAGCCCCGGAATACGATTTTTGGACGGGCGCCACGCCGGATTTTTCAAAAAACAAATTCCCCGACCACGGAGCAACGGCCTCCTGGGTACAGCTGGCGACAAAGGGATTTGAAGCCTATCGTGACAGGCTTCACCTCTTTCATGACGGCAGTCAGCTGTCTGACGGCATCCGCGCCAGAATCGTCCCGGGGCATACACCGGGCCATACTTTATTCACGATCACTTCCGGCAACGAATCCATCATCCACATGGGGGATACTGCACATGATCATGTGGTATTGTTGTCTCATCCGGAATGGGGTGTGGGTTTCGATACTGATTTCGAAAAGGCAGCACAGGCGCGTAGAAAGATATTGGAGGAACTGGCCGAAGAACGGCATCGCATTTTCTCCTGTCACCTCCCCTGGCCTGGTCTTGGACATGTGCGGCGTAGGGACAAGGGATATGAGTGGGTGGCGCAGGCGTTTGCGACGGTGTGAAGGGGCCGTCACCGCGAATGAAAGGGGGTATAAGTAATTCATTCGCTTAGCCCTCTTTCCATTTCATATTTTTAGATCCGACTTATGAAACAGTGAGATATGGAGAACTGGACGGACAATCTGTGGCGCAGCCTTGCAGCTATACCTAATCAAAAAACATTAAACATAGCAAGTATCGGGTTTCAATATTCTTTGCCCTCGTATAGATTGCATCATTAAAATAAAAAATGTATGCAACCGAACAAAAAGAGAATATTAAGTAATCCTTGGAACGATATTACCTAAGAGCTTCATGCTAAGGGATTTGTAGTTGTAAAAAACATGCTGGCCCCCGAGGAATGCCAGGCTCGCTTTGGCGCAGCTGTACTTTTTTAGAAAATTACCTTTAGGAAGTAATGATTGACATATTCCGAAAATATTTGGCAGATAAAATTACTTTAACCGATCAGGAATTTGAATTGATTGAATCGGTTATAGTATCTAAAAAGCTGCGCAAAAGGCAATATTTTTTACAAGAAGGAGATGTATGCCACTTTAGCGCTTTTGTCTGCAAGGGTTTACTCCGATATTATTATGTGGACAAAAAGGGGCAAGAGTACATTATGCAGTTCGTTCCCGAGAATTATTGGACAAGCGATAGAGAAAGTATGGCTTCAGGTATGCCTTCAAAATATAATATTGATGCTATTGAAGACAGCGAAATTTTATTACTGAAGAAAGAGGACTTTGAAATGATTCGCAAGACAATTCCCGCCTTCAATGATTTCGTAAACGAAACTCTTAAAAAAAATGTTATGGTTTTGCAGGAACGGATTCATGTCAGCGTATCTCTTTCTGCCGAAGAAAAATACAGCAACTTCATTTCAAAATATCCTGCCATCAACAATCGTGTGCCACTGCACATGATTGCATCCTACCTAGGTGTTTCTGCTGAAACTTTAAGCAGAGTAAGAAGCCAATCTCTCAAAAAGTGATTTGATTCCTTATTGATTTCCCCTGACAAATGTCAAGCTTTTTTTCCTTCAAATGTCATTGGAGAAAGGTGCCTCATGCCTGCATCTTTGCATCATTAATTAATTATTAAAAAAAAGACATGAAAAAGATTTTAGTAACAGCTGCTACAGGGTCATTAGGTATGGCAGTGATCACAAACTTATTGACAAGAACCAGCGCAAAAAACATTCACGCTTTAGCCAGGAGCGAAGAAAAAGCTGCTCCGCTGAAAAAATTAGGAGTAAACGTTAAAATCGGCGATTATGATGATTATGATTCATTGCTCAACGCCTTTAAAGGAATTGACACCTTGTACATGGTATCAAACACGGATGTTTCAAAACGCATCACACAACAGGATAATGTGGTTGAAGCTGCATTGGAGGCAGGCGTCACTCATATTGTTTACACAAGCTACCTGCGTAAAACTGAATCTGTTGATTCGCCAATTAGAGCGGTTGCTGCGGGGCATTTGAATACCGAAGCTAAATTAAAAGAATCGGGAATTACGTATACCATTCTTAAGCACGGTACGTATGCTGAAATGATACCGGTTTTCGCAGGAAATGATGTTTTGACCAAACATCTTATTTATGTTCCGGCGGGTGGCGGCAAAACTTCTTTTGTACTCCGCAATGAACTGGCCGAGGCGGGAGCGATTATTTTGCTCGATGAAACAGGTAAATACGACAATCAAAGCCTGGAACTGACCGGCCCGAAAGCATTGTCATGGGGCGACATAGCGGATATTATTGGTTCAATTACTAACCTGCCGATAAAGTATGTCTCTCCATCGGAAGATGAATATAAGAAGGTGGCTATCGAGGCCGGTGTTCCTGCAGGATATGTTAACTTATTTGCAAATTTCAGCAAAGTAACAAAAGCCGGTGAAGTTGATAAAACTACCGGGACGATTGAGGAAGTGCTTGGCCATAAAGCTACTGCTGTTGAAACTTCCTTGAAAGAGATTTACGGTAACAAATAATAACCATGGGACTGCCGCAGCAACTTGTTTTTTAGGTTGCTGCGGCTTTATAGTAACTGTAATATTTAAGTTTATAAATCATAATTAAAAATAAATAAAATAAAAAACAAAGTAACCCTAACCACGGGAGCAACAAGTGGAATTGGTAAAGCAACAGCCGTTGATTATATCGAAAACGGGGCAACCGTATTGAAACATTTTTGCAAAACTAATATGAAAGTCTGTTTATTTATTTTTTTTACCACTATTTTGTCAAACACATCTTTTGGACAAAGTTCGAAAGATGTGCAGTTGGTGAAAAATGTAGTTTTAGCTTATCAGGACGACTATAACGATGGAGGATTTAAAAATGTTGAATCTTATACGACAAAAGATTGGGAACACATTAATCCAATTGGAGGAGTTACGAAAGGGCGAGACGAAGTTATGAAGGAGCTGCGGTCTTTATGTCAAACAATTTTAAAAGGTGTTACGTTGACAGTAGAAAGCATTACAGTCCGGTTTTTGAGCCCAACCGTTGCGATTGCTAATGTTGTTCATAAATGTAGTGACTATGAATTCCCCGCAGGAGTAAAACATCAAAATGAGCGACATATGAAAACATATATAATTGTAAAGAAACAAAGTAAATGGTTACTTACGCTTGACCAAAATACAATTATTGTAGCACACTAAGGAGTTCATGTCGAATATGTTAACTCATTTTAAAATTTCAGCAAAAAAACAAAAATCAAAATGAAACGATCTCATTTGACAGGGCTAGAGATTCCGGCCTTGACTCCCTTTTTACCGGTGGTGTACCCATTCCTTCACAACTTGTAGAGCTTGGTCTGATTGATGAATATCATTTCGTGGTTCACCCGATAGTTTTAGGAGAAGAGAGACGGCTGTTTGACGGTATCAACCTGCAAGAGAAATTACAGTTAAAACTTGTCTCGTCCTGAAAAAACCTTACATAGTTTGGTTCTCCATGCTCAGCTCGGCATACATCTTCTTCGGTTCGGCATGTTCCGCCTCCAGGTCCTTCAACCGCTTGACATCAGAGGCTTCCATGCCCCCATACTTCGCCTTCCAATTATAAAAAGTAGCTTCAGAACAAATTGCAAGCCTGCAAAGGGTTTTAAAAGATAATACAAATGACAAAGGCACCATTACTGGCGCCTTGTCTTGTTGTGTCGGGAAAGCTGGACAAATGTCTAACCTGTTTGTTAAAAATTTAACAGAAGTTGATTCCTTTGCATCCACTGTCGGAGGAAATAAATAAATTGGGAATTAATGGGTTATAGAAACTTCTTTATTTTGGAAGGCTTTCAGTGACCATTTCTAACGCCGGAGAGGGAGGGTGTCGAACCAGCCCAGCCAAATCCTTATCTGTAGCGGGTTTCAGGAGATCTAGCAAATAGAGGTCTCGCAAAAGTCTCGCAATACAAAATAATAATACGTGGCTTTAAATTCCTCTCGTAAACGCTTGTTTAACAAGATCTATTGTTCCTTAAAAGCGCTTAGACCTAATAGTCCTGGAGATTGTTGAGTCCAGAAGTGAAGTAAATCGAATAATATGAGCCGAATCTATATAAATCATGGTGCTGTCCATCATTGTCATATTTTTCTTGGTCAGGAAATATGCAAAAGCTAAAAGAGTTCCGAGCTGATGTGTAGTGTCTCCCTGACTAATACTTTGCGAAACCGAGTCGATACCACGTTCCAGAACATTTAATTCGTAGTGATAAAAGGCAATACTGTCTCTGTCGTTTTTCGCTACTGCGCTCGCGAGCTGTATTCTTATCCGGTTGTATTCGCGAACATACACGGTGTCATCAATCACCCGGGCCAGTCTCTCATTGACCTGCACGCTCCATATTATACGAACTGAATCCAGATGGGCATTCGAGTCAAGCCTGGTTATTTGGTTGCCAATTGCGACAGTCAGCCGCTCCTTCAGGGTACTTTGCCGACAGGATAGTAGGATCCACGAGGAACTTAGTAAAAGAATAAATTTTCTCATCGGCAACTTATTTAGTGGGTTTCACACTGTAGCTGGCAAAGGTCTGACCCCTAATTCTTTTCTCAACTTAATGTCACACCCAACTCCAGCGCCTTCTTATATTTTTTCTTGTTGAAAGTATAAAGAAAGGGTGCCCTGTGCGGCCCTATGTTTCGTTTTTCGTTCAGTTTGGTGATCAATCCAAGAAATGCGAGCTTCTTTGGAAAATTTCGTATGTCCAGTTTTTTGCCAAGGATGGTTTCATACACGGCGTGTATTTCAGTAAGCGTAAACTTCTCAGGCAAGAGGTTTTGAGCGATCGGCTGATAATATAATTGTGAGCGCAAAGTTTGCAACGCATCTTTCACCATTTGGTTATGATCGAACAATAAGGACGGAGATTTATCGATATCGTACCATTCACATGAACGGTACATGAATGCCGGCTTCGGTTTTGACAATGAAAAATCTGTTATTGCGTAATAACCTATGGAGATTGACTGATCTATTAACCAGCTTGATTTTAAATTTTTCAATATGGGAACCTTCGCTAACCTGTCCAAATCAATTTCATTGAATTTCACACGGTCAGGGCTGCCAAATGTTTTGTATTGCTGCAGATATAAACCCTTTATAGACGTTCTTTCCTCAACAATCCTGCTGGCGGCTTCGTCCAAAGTGTCGGTTCGTTTAATATATCCCCCGGGCAGGCAAAACCCGTTAAGGACTTCTAACTGCGAGAGTAAAAGTTTTAGCCGGTGGTCGTGATAGCCAAATATGACACAGTCTATTGACACATGCGGAATATAGGTCTTATATCCGTTTGCCATAAATTCTTCAAACTCTTGCAATTGATTCATAACGTCACAAAAATAGTTTAAAAAATCTATATGGTAAAATTTGTCAAATAGATTTATTTGACTACGTTTGCTAAATGGTAATTTTTACCAAATAGAAATCTCTTTTAAGGCTATAGAAGATATTAAATCGAAAAAAACAAACAACTCAATTATTATGAAAAAAGTAAGTTTCTTATTCTGCGGACTGTTCCTCCTGCTGCTATCAACCAACACGTATGCTCAGTCCAAACCTGGTGTAGGCTATTTTAGCGGTAAGTGGAGTGTACTGGTAAAGGGTACGCCTAACGGGGATGCGCGAATAATCTTCAACCTGCAACCCAAGAACGATTCATTATCAGGTGTTGTGTGGGATAGTACCGGTAAAGAAGTTTCTAAAATATCCAGTATTGAATTGACAGATACATCAGCCACCATCCACTTCACCGCGCAGGGATATGAAGTGTCTCTTGTAATGAACAAAAAAGATGAAGACAATGTCACCGGCAACCTGATGGACATGTTCGATGCTGAGGGAAAACGACTAAAGAATCCTCAATAATTATTTTACAATTTAGCCATTTTCCTTCCATTGCACCACCGATTCTCCGGCGTGATGCAAAGTTCGGCAATGTTAAAAGGGACATTAAAAACATACCCACGATCATCATCGCCTGCATTTTATTATGCGAGACAGCTTTAGCGTAAGATGGGAATATTAATATTTACACGGTATCCGACGTGACTGCCGACGAAAGCGCGACGCTTGAAGTAAGGCTGATGGATTTTGACGGTAAGGTTTTGTGGAAGAAAAAAATCGAAACCAAAGTGAAGGCGATCTCCAGCACCGTCCTGTTGAGCATACCTGAAGATGAAATAAGCAAGGTTGGTCCTGACCCCGAAAGGACATTCATCACGCTACGCTGGCGCCGAGAGCTGCTGTAAACTTTGAAGATGAGGATGTACAGTTGTCTGACAACTTTATAGATGTATTGCCCAATGAGCCGGTATATATTGCCATAAAAATCGCTGCTACGCTGGAGCAGCTAAAAAGGACTTTGAAAATTAATTCATTAGACCAGTTGTAAATAGAAGTGTTTTGGCACGGCGCACGGTTTGGTTCAAAGACGCACAGTGCCAGGAAGATCATAATGCAAGTTAATAACAACTCACACAAATAAACTAAATATATGAAAAAACCAACACTTGTTAATTTAATGGCATTAATGCTGATAGTAATTGCGACAAGATTAAACGCTCAAACAAACCCTGAAGGTATTTTTGACGGCCAGACAGAAGTCGGCCGGGTGAAAAGTTTCGGCACCTGCAAGTATAATGATAAAATACAAACTTATATTCTCTCGGGTTCTGGTACCAATATTTGGGGAACGCACGATGAGTTTCATTTTGTCTGGAAAAAGATGAAAGGCGATTTCATCCTGCGCTGCAATGCCACTTTTGTAGGCAAAGGTGTTGAAGAGCACCGAAAAATAGGCTGGATGGTGCGCTCTTCGCTGGATACGGGCTCCAGGCATATCAGCGCGGTGGTGCATGGTGCAGGTTTAACCTCACTGCAATTCCGAAAGGAAACGAGCGGCGTGATGAATGAAAAGAAATTCGACATCAACCTGCCTGATGTAATTCAACTGGAGCGAAAAGGTAATACATATATTATGTCTGTCGCTCATAAAGGAGAACTTTTTTCAAATCAGGAGCTGAGTGATGTGGACTTAGGCGATGATGTGTATGTTGGATTATTGATTTGTTCGCATAACCCGAATGTAGTTGAAAAAGCGGTATTTAATAATGTCCGCATCGTGGTGCCCGCACCGCCTACGCTGGTACCTTACAGGGACTACCTTGGGAGCGCCATAGAAATACTGGATGTGCAAACTCAAAACAGTCGCATCATCTACCAATCGCCAAACTCGATACAAGCGCCCAACTGGATGAAGGACGACAACCATCTTTTGTATAACAGCGACGGTTTGTTGTACACTTACGACCTGAAAACAAACACCGCTACGCAGCTCAACACAGGTTCTGTAACTCATAATAATAACGATCACGTGATATCTTTTGACGGCAAGTGGCTGGCCATCAGCAGCAGTCCGGGTAAAAGCCCCATTTCGATGGGTTGGGTGGTGCCGATAACCGGAGGCGAGCCCAGCAGACTAACGACGGTTGGCCCTTCGTATATGCACGGCTGGTCGCCGGATGGCAAATGGATCGTATTTTGCGGCGCGCGGAATCATGAATATGACGTGTATCGTATCCCTTCTGTCGGTGGCCCGGAAGAAAGGCTTACCAGTGCACCCGGCCTTGACGATGGCCCAGAATATTCGCCCGACGGAAAATATATTTACTTTAACTCCGTTCGAAGCGGACTGATGCAGATCTGGCGCATGGACGCCGATGGGAGCAATCAAATCCAGCTCACTACCGACGATTACAACAACTGGTTTCCGCATGTTTCGCCCGACGGGAAATGGATATCATACATCACCTTCCTGAAAGGCGAAGTCAAGCCCAGCGACCATCCTTTCTATAAGCACGTTTATATCAGGTTTATGCCGGTTGATGGCGGCCCCTCAAAAGTTGTTGCCTACCTGTATGGCGGACAAGGTACCAATAATACTCCATCATGGTCACCCGACAGCAAGCACCTCGCATTTATTAGCAACACATCTCTTTTATTTCCAATATTTCCAACAGGCAAATGATAGACAAGGAATGGACTTTATGAAAACCTATTTCGCATATATATTGCCTTTAGGTTCTGGAGAAATTTGTTAATGAAAAAAAACCTCGTAAAATATTGTATATCAATACCCTATGAGGACAAGCGGGGCGGAGGGGACAAATTTCAAACTTTCCAGAGGATTCCTGGCCTTGTCTGAAACAATTTCTGGATAAACATTTCAATTGATGCTAAATATGACTTAAGTTTAGCGGTTTTGGATTTCTATCCGGGAAAACTGGACAAATGTCTAACCTGTTTAAGCGGGATTTAACAATTGTTGACCTTTTTATGGTCAATTTTTGGCTTTGAAAGGCGCTACAGTTAGCGATATTATAGTATACTTATTTGATATTCAACTATTTATATAAGTTTTTGGCAAATATGGAATTAGATTCCACAAAATTCCGAATCTATGTAGCTTTGTGACATGATAAATCGGATAGCCACAACAAAACTTAATCAATTAGCAAGTGTTTTCAAAGCAGTCGCTATAACAGGTCCCCGACAATCTGGAAAGACGACTCTTGTAAAAGAATTATTCCGGAATAAGCCCTATTTATCCATGGAAAATCCGGATAACAGAAAATTTGCATTGGAAGATCCTCGGGGATTTCTAGAGAGATATTCAATGGGAGCAATTTTTGATGAGGTCCAACGAACTCCTGAAATATTTTCATACTTGCAGGAAATATTAGACAATAGTAAAGAGCCTGGTCAGTTTATTCTCACCGGTTCGAATAATTTTCTTCTGCAGCAGAATATTTCCCAAACACTCGCCGGCAGGGTTGCATTTATCAATCTATTACCCTTTAGCATTGAGGAATTATATCCGAAAAGTCAGGGTATACCTGATAGCAACAGCCTTTTATTAACAGGCCTTTACCCGCCTATATATGATCTTCATTTGCCTCCACAGGATTGGTATCCTAATTATATAAGAACATATATTGACCGGGATGTTCGTCAGATCAAGAATATTACAGATCTAATTGTTTTTGAACGCTTCATGGGATTGCTAGCCGGAAGAAACGGGCAAGAACTTAATTTGTCGTCTCTGGCGGTTGAAACGGGTGTCGATACAAAGACAATTCAGTCCTGGATCGGCATATTAGAAAGCAGCTTTATCATATACCTTTTAAGGCCTCATTTTAAGAATTTTAATAAGACCATTGTCAAGAGGCCAAAAGTGTATTTCTATGATTCTGGTTTAGTATGTTCTTTGATTGGTATTTCAAATGAAATGCAATTGCTTAATCATCCGTCGCGAGGAAGCCTTTTTGAATCGCTTATTGTTTCCGAGCTTGTGAAGAAAAGAACTAATTTAGGTCTGCCAATCAACCTTTATTACTGGCGCGACAAGACCGGCCATGAAATAGACATAATAATCGATAATGCCGGCGAGCTCCTTCCTATCGAAATCAAATCAGGAAAAACAATCAATACAGAGTTTTTTAAAAATATTTTATATTGGAGATCATTAAGCGGGGTTGCAAAAGGATATATTGTTTATGCCGGTGATCAGGGACAACAAAGAAGTAATGGAATTGATGTAATAGGATGGAATGATTTTGTTTATAGGAATATATAAATTACCACTAGCGTTTTGATATTACTTAAAGATATTCAACTGATTAGGATTTAGTTCTTTGAAATTTTGCTGTATTGAGTTCGAAAATATTTCATTTATTGGCGTCTTATCAAAGATAGAGATGCTCAACACCTGAAGGATCTCATAGAGTGATTGCTGGAGTTTAAGTCTTTTTTTGGCAATTGCCACAAGTACATAAACTGATATGGCAATCCAGATCTGAACCTTAACTGCATTTTCGCTGATGCCCCAAAATGTTTTGATCTTTAGATTTTGTTTGATCCATTTAAAGAATAACTCAATTTTCCACCGGTGTTTATAAAGCTGAGCGATATCGGTTGCTTTAAAATTCATGTTATTCGTTAAAAAAATAAGGGTTCGATTATACTCAGGATCATAAAATTTTATCCGCCGAATTTTGTCAGGATAATCTTTAAAAGCATAATGGCCTTGAAGTTGTATAATTTGGTCAGCCAGTACGCCAGCATTTTTATCTTTGGGCAATGATTTTGTACATTTGAAGTTCAAATTGTCTTTTGCTCGAATGACGAAAAAGCCTTGGCTATCTCTATGCGGTGCAGTCTCTTAAAATCTGTGTAACCCTTGTCCACAATGTAAAAACTGTCGATCTGATAAGTGATTGTATCTAATATATTTACTTCATGGATGGCGGCCGGTGTGATTTCAATAAATTCAGGGATATCTGTTTTTAAATCAAGCTGAACATGCAATTTTATCCCAGCTTTGGTAGATCTAAAATTAGCCCAATTGAATATTGAAAGACACATATCTATTACGGTAGCATCTATGGCGAATACCGGATTATCGATTTCGAGATCCAAATTATTATCTTTAAGGTATAATGATTTGGCTTCTTTAATGAGTATCCAGGCAAAGTCTGCAAAGATGCGCCAGTCCCTATTCTCATTTGCTTTCGATAAGGTGCTTTTTACGATGGCCTCACCGATGCCGATATGGTACAACTTATTCGCATTGACCTTTAAGCAGAGAATAGTATCTGATAGGCTTTCACGATGTGTTAACTGACCAAAGACCATACAGAGGTATTGACGCCAACAATTGAAATGTTTAGTCTTATAGTCCCCGTTATATCTTTTTACGCAAGTTTTAAAGCTCGTGGGAGATACCAGAGATATAAGCTGTGAGAACACATAAGCGCCTTGATTCATATAAAATTGATTATCAAGACGTTATATTACGATAAAATTAAAACAAATTCAAATCGTTGCAGGGCAAAAATTTGATCAAACTCAATACAGACAAGACTTTCAAAGAACTTAATTATTCAACATCGAAACACTAGTGATAAATTACAAATAACGATTCTTCCGAGCAATATCAAAAGAATTGCACCAGTACTCTGTTTTCTGAAATATTTGACCATCCTGGATGGTTAAGACGTTAAACTTAAAAAAAGACAAGATGAGGCCTGCAATTTCAGAATTTTCATTTGGCTACGCAGTGACAGAAGAAATTATTCGACAACAAAGACATGTTATGATTGGAGCTCCCATTTTCCCTTCATTGTTGCAAGAAGGCCGAGCAGGGGGTGGTTATGATTTACGAATCAATAGAAGAGGTTTTCCACTCTTTTTGCAATTCAGGCTTTCACATAAAATGATTAAAAACAACTCATTTGAAATTAAAGATCATGCGCTTTTTTCAATCCCATTTTTTCGAATCCATTTAATGCGCAAATAGGCGAGTTAGCGGTCATGCTACAGCGACACCCTACGACTTTAAATTTCCCAACATTTTCTCTTAAAAATAAATTTGCGAAACCAAATAGTTGCACATATAGTTGCAACCGATTGGTTTCATTAATACAAACAGACAAATGCGAAGAGATATTTTTCAAGCTATTGCAGACCCAACAAGACGAGCCATTATCGTCTTAATTGCGTTACAAGCAATGACACCAAATGCCATTGCAGACAACTTCAATACGACACGACAAGCTGTGTCAAAACATTTACGCATTTTGACAGAATGCGAAATCGTAAAACAAGAACAAAAAGGGAGAGAGATTTTTTACTCTCTTGAAATTGACAAAATGAAAGAAATAGACAAGTGGTTAGAACAATTCAGAAAGATTTGGGAAACTAAATTCAATCAATTAGACAATTTATTATCAACAATTAAAAAGCAAAAAAAATGAACAATTTACAATTTGATTTTACGGTTGACAAATCAACCAATTCAGTATTCATAACACGAGAATTTGATGCTGAACTTCCACTTGTGTGGGATGCTTTTACTAAACCAGAAATTCTTGACCAATGGTGGGCACCTAAACCTTTGACTTCCAAAACAAAAAATATGGACTTCAAAGTAGGTGGACGAAGATTTTATGCTATGATTGGTCCCGATGGACAGGAACATTGGGGCATTCAAGATTTTACTTCTATAAGCCCAAAAACTAATTTTAAGTGGGTGTCATCCTTTACCGATAAGGACGAGAACATTAACACAGAACTGCCGAGTTCAAATTGGGATTTGAATTTCAGCGAACAAGCCGGAAAGACAAAAGTAAGCATCGTAATCAAGCATAAAACACTTGCTAACATTGAAATGCTAATTCAAATGGGCTTCAAGGAAGGTTTCACAATGACATTAAATTTCTTAGAGGAACTATTAACCAAAAAAATTTAACTGCCATTTTATGAAAAGAGTATTTAAAGGGATTAATATCCAAAAATTGATATTAATAATTGCTATGTTTTTTTTTACAGTATTTCAATCTAACGGGCAACATAGCAAACCTAGCGCCAGTGGCTACGCACCTGTTAATGGCATTAAAGTTTATTACGAAGTATATGGAAAGGGTAAACCCATCGTTTTACTACATGGTGCTTTTTATAACATTAACATGAATTGGGGTCAATTAATACCTGAATTGTCAAAAACAAGAAAAGTAATTGCGATTGAATTCCAGGGACATGGACACACACCGTTTTCAGATAGGAAATTAGACATAGTCACTTTCGCAAGTGATGTGGAAGGGGTAATGAACTACTTAAAAGTTGACAGTGCTGATGTTGCAGGATTTAGTATGGGTGGCTCAGTAGCTTACCAATTGGCAATACAAAACCCTAACCGGGTACGAAAATTAGTGATTATTTCTTCTACTTATAAAACCAGTGGTTGGCTACCAGTAGTAAACGGTGGGTTTAAAGATTTTAAACCTGATTTTTTTGATAACACGCCATTGAAAGCAGCATACGATTCGATAGCACCTGACAAAACTAAGTGGAGAAAGTTCATAAAACAGATGATTGATTTTGCAGGGCTACCATTTGACTGCGGTGATTCTAATATTTCTAAGATGGCTATGCCAGTATTGCTCATTTCGGGTGACAATGACGGGTTGGATAAAATTGAGTTGATGAAAACTTACCAACTACTTGGAGGTGGTGTATCTGCAGATTTGGGACCGATGCCAATATCGCACTTGGCTATTGTTCCTTCGCAGGGACATGTGAGCCTTATGATGCAAACGAAAGCAATATTAAATTATCTTGACGGTTTTTTAAAGTAGCACGACCCCTGATTGCGATAAAATATTAACGTTGGACCTGAATCAAACAGAAACTTTCATTCAAAAATGGAGTAACGCACAATCCATTGGTTATAATAGGCTTTCATGCACTTATTATTTACATGTTTACCTAACTAATGGCGAGAAACATACATTTGGCATATCCTTAGATCATCTTACGGAAAATTGGGGAGGCGGTGATATTTACTCAACTAATGACGAGAACTATTTTAACAGCCTGTATACGCTACTTATTGCCAAATCTAAAGAAAGTAAGTAAAATACATATTTCTATAGCTTGATCTAATGGTACTTCACCCGATGGGATACCTTTGACTTACGATTTTAAAGCCAGCACACAACGGCTTCCGTTGACTGTTATTCTTACATAGATGGGAAATCTCCCGTTAACGGGTCTGTTCAGCCGTAGTGAAAAGTGTACGCCAAACGTGTTTGCATTTTTCATTTCATTACATTTTTACGTGATTAAATTTCAAACTGCACGATACCGGTCTCTGCGACCACGAAAAATGGAATCAAAAAAGCCTAATATACATCAACCTTCACGAACGCAAATATTTGATGACTAATCCTTTAAGAAGATCCTGCGACCAAAGTTATTGAAGTGGAAAAAATGAAAAAACCCGTAAACAGTGAGTCTTACGGGCTTATGTCTTTGGATGTAATCCTTTTTGTCTGTATATTCCGGAGCATTGTTTAGATCCTATTCCGGGGCAAGGTTTAGCCCCCATTCCGGACGAAGGTTTATAGGCCCCAGTTAGATAAGAGTGGTTAGCGTTTTGCCGGTTATTCGGGCATAGGCTAACGCTTCAGAGAATGGGGGATGTCATTCCGGCGTATGTTGACCACCCCTTCCGGGATTTTTAGATGTCATTCCGGCACATGGTTACCCCCTCTTTCCGTAGTGTAAAACCATAGTGTAGTTGCTTTTTAGGTCATTTGCCCTCTTAAAATCAAGGGAAAATGGCTGCTAAAGCAATACAAATGGAACTATTAAAACAGATTCTTCGCTTAAAGGATGATGGTTTTTCCATCAATGCGATTGTTCGTCACACCGGCCTGAGTCGTCCTACCGTCAAGAAGTACCTATCTCGTATCAGCCAAGCAGCTATGGACGATGGTGATAGTGCTGCATTAAGCGACAAGGAGCTTTCTGCGACCGCCTATAATAACGATATCACCATTTTTAAAGGCGAGCGCTATACATCGCTGGCGGAGCACTTCCTATATGCGGAAACAGAGCTTTCTAAAACGGGCGTTACCCGTCAATTGCTCTGGATGGAATATAAAGGGCAATACCCGGATGGCTATAACTACAGCCAGTATTGTTATCACTTTAGCGAGTTTTTACGGCATAAAGAAGTGGTGATGCACCTGGAACACCGGGCTGGTGAAACAATTATGATCGATTTTGCCGGTAAGAAATTATCCTACACGCAAGCCGGTGAACCCATCGAATGCCAGGTATTTATATCGGTACTGCCGCACAGCGGGCTGATCTTTTGCCAGGCTGTTCACAGCCAGGATACCTACGATTTTATGCATTGTATCAATGCTATGCTGACCTTCTGCGGCGGGGTTACGCAAACCATCCCCCAAGCCGTTACGAACCTGTATTTACGGACATGTGTTATCAGCTCAGTGAGCATTATGAGACGACCTTCTCTGCTACCCGCCCCTACAAACCCAGGGATAAAGCGATGGTAGAACGATGCGTGAACATCGTGTATAACCATATCTATGGCCCTTTACGCAAACGGGTCTTCGGCTCCCTGAAGGAGTTGAACCAGGCTATTGCCGGACAGTTGACTATGCTCAATGAGAAACCCTATAAAGGTTCATCCTATAGCCGCAGGCAGTTGTATGAACAATATGAAAAAGCCCTGTTGCGGGAACTACCTACAGCGCCCTTCAGCCTCAAGAAATGTATTATTGCCACCGTCCAGCGAAATTATCATATCCAACTGGGAGAGGACCGTCGCTACTATAGTGTTCCCTATGCTTTTGCCGGCAAGAAGGTGAAGGTGTTATATGATAACAAGACCATTGAGATCTACTATGATCATGGTCGAATAGCCTGGCATCCCCGTAGTCAGGGTAGCAGGGCTTATACGACCCTGGCCGAACATATGCCTTCCAATCACCAGGTGGCTATGAATATTAAAGGCTGGACCAAACCCGATATGCTGGCAAGGGCTGCCCTGGTAGGAATACATACGGTTCAGGCCGTAGAGCATATCCTTAGTTCCAGTATCTACCCCGAACAAAATTTTAAATCCTGCCACGGCCTGCTGATGTTACAAAGCACCTTCGGTGCCGACCGGCTCGAAGCTGCTTGTACCCGGGCCCTGAAGGGGACCCGGGTTAACTACACCATGCTTAAAAATATTCTTCAGGCAGGCCTGGACCGGCAACTTATGGTGGAAGATAGTAATCCTTTACCCGATCACGACAATATACGCGGACCTGAACACTATCAATAATGCATTATTCACTTTTAAATAATATAATCAAATGAACACAACAGAAACCTTGCAACAGTTACAGCAATTAAAGTTACACGGAATGGCAGCTGCCTACCGGTCTCAATTGGACTTACCGATGCACCAACAATTGGAAACGCATGAACTCATTGCACAGTTAGCCCAGACAGAACTACTGACCAGGAACAACGACCGAACCACGCTCTACCTAAAGCTGGCCAAATTACGACTAGCGGCTACGCCGGAGCAGATCGAATGTTCCCCGGCTCGCAATCTGACCAAGCAACAACTGGCAACCCTATTGGAAGGACAGCATATAAAACAGGGGGAAACAGTCCTTATCACAGGACCTACAGGTTGCGGAAAGAGCTATCTCGCCTGTGCGCTGGGACACCAGGCCTGTATCCAGGGATATAAAACGCTCTACCTGAACATGAATCGCTTAGTTGAAAAAATCACGCTGGCTAAACTGGATGGGTCCTTCATCAAACTCTTGAATCACTTTGAACGGGTATCGCTGATCATCCTGGATGATTTTGGCCTCCAGGTCCTGGATCAAACCGTTAAGTTAGCCTTGCTCCAAATACTGGAAGACCGCTACGCGAGAAAATCCGTTATCGTTACTTCTCAGTTGCCGGTTGCCAAATGGCATGAATATATTAAAGAACCTACGCTGGCTGATGCTATTCTTGACAGACTGACAGCTAAAGCTGTACGTATTGAACTCAAAGGAGAATCCAGACGAGGAAAAAAATAATATCCGCACTAAAACCAAGTAATATCTTTGATAAATAGAAGCAACTACTGCTATAGCTCTTTTACACTGATGATAAATAACTGGGGCCTATAAACCTTCGTCCGGAATGGGGGCTAAACCTTGCCCCGGAATAGGATGGAAAGCTTCACCGGAATAGTCATTTTGTCAGGAAAGCTGGCCAAATGTCTAACCTATTTGTTAAAGATTTAACAAATATAATCCACTTCCCCCTAAGCACTTGAAATAGACTTATCAGTCCGCCATTCAAAAATGACACACAAGTTATCAAAATAATGAAATCCTAAAATTTTAATTATCTTTATACGGTGACTGTTAATCTCCATAAAGACAATATACTCAATGCACTATCTGCCAATAAGCAGCAGTTAGCTCTATACGGAGTTAAACGAATTGGCCTCTTTGGGTCTTATGTACGAAATGAAGCAACCTCCAATAGCGATATAGATCTACTTGTAGATATTCAAAGAGAAAAAAAGACTTTCAATAATTTTTTGTCTCTAACCCACTTTCTTGAAGACCTGCTTGGTAAGAAAGTGGAATTGGTGACCACTCAATCCCTCAGTCCATATATAGGGCCACATATATTGAAAACCGTGGAATATGTCTCTGTCGCAAGTTGAGTTCCTCCACCATATACTCGATGAATGTATTTACCTTATTAAGGAATCACGGCAATGCACCCTTGAAGAGTTTTTAGCTAATGACCGATTAACGAGAGCTGTTTGTCGAAGTCTTGAAATTATAGGTGAAGCCAGTAATAAAATAGATCCCGACTTCAAGGCAAAGTACCCCCTTGTTCCCTGGAGAGACATGAGCGATATCCGAAACAAGATTATCCATCACTATTTCGGGGTTGATTATGACATTGTTTGGGATACGGTCACTACAAATATTCCCCAGCTGAAGGAAAGCATTGAACTGATTATTCAAAGAGAGGAGAAATAGTGTCGCCTAAATCAATGAACGTTCATGAAATCGAAAGATCAATTAGAAAATCATTGAACGAGATTATCCTATTAAAAACATGTTTAAGAACCTCAGAAATATATTTATTCGACAAATGTCTAACCTGTTTGTTAAAGATTTAACAGAAATTGATCGCTATATGTGACTGTTCAGGCGCCTGAATATTAATCGGTGTATCTTAAATAAATTTCCGAAAAAGTCATTAATAATCAACAATTAATACGCCGATTTGAATCAAACAAGATTTAGAAGAAGTTTATTGTAGCATTTGACAAGACTGTACTGACAAAGAGTGAAAAAAATTGGATAGTTAAAAATAAGCAGAGAAGCATCAAAGATTTGACTAACACTCTATTGCCTTCACAGATTGGTTAATTTCTTACAGAAAAAAGATTAACTTTACTGTATGGAACAGGTGAACGTCAACTTTAATATGGCAACCATTGGCAAAGATGTGGAAGCATTTGTACGTTCCAAAGCTATTCAATTGGGCAGTTTTATTGCTTACGAAGAGAATAGCAAGATCATTAAGGAAGATCCTCGCACGGGTCAAAAGACCGTTGTCTCCCCTTCTAAAAATAATTGATAATGCCCACCCTGTATGTACTTGGAGGCGCAAACGGCGTTGGCAAAACTACCTGGTATCAATTCGGAATTCAGAGTAATGCAATCAATTCGGAATTACCATTTATCAATATTGATTTGATCGTCTTACAAGAGCTTGGTGGATACATGTTAGAGAATATTGCGAAAGCCGAGCAAATAGCTCGAGAAAGAATGCGCTCTTTGTTAGAAGCAAGAAAGGACTTCATGATCGATAGCAACTTGTCCAAAACTGCCGACTATGACTGGATTGCATTAATGCGTAAGAATGGTTATGAGACTATACTGTTTTCCTGGGCACAAGCGATGTTGAGATCAACAAAATAAGAGTTAGGGCACGAGTTTTGGAAGGAGGGCATGATGTCGCCGACCCCATTATTGAACAGCGATATCAAATGGGAATGAGTTATCTAAAAACAAAAATGCTGTATTTTTCAGAAATTACACTCGTTGATGTGTCTACACACAGCCCCATCGTATGGCCGAACTTCGAAATGGTCGAGTTACCTTTAAAGATCCTGATTGTCCTGCATGGGTAAGATCAAGTATGGAGTTGGCCGAGAAGATTGAGTTACGGAATAAATCGGCCCAGTAGAAGTCTTTTCCTAGCCAAAATTCAGTCTATGAAACAATCTGCCACTTTTAAGATTGAAACCAGCTTTAATCTAACGAGATTAGGAGTAACCGCTTATGGCCGTCTCATTGAAGGCAAAATATTGCCGGGATATTTTACTGCAATAGATATCAAAGGACAACAAGCGAAGACTAAGATTAAAGCTTTAGGAATGGGCAGGCGAGATGAAAGCGGAAACATGAAATGGGGACTAACCCTAGAATTTGAAGTTGCTGAATTGGAGAATATTGCTAAAGCCGATCGAACTAGAGAACAAACCATAATTGTCGACCACAGCCGTTCCGAAGGAGTAAAGGGCTGCGAATTTTACCCTTCTGCGTAGTAGATAGCAAGGGGGTAGGATTCAGCAATAGGAAATACCGGGATATCCCTACCGATAGCTTAGGTAGTTTTTCATAGATCCAAAAAATGTCTTATAGATCTACGTATTCTTTTTGCCCCATTCTGCTAATTGCTGCATCACATCGTTGAGCGACATCCCTTTTTCAGTAAGTGTATACTCCACCTTCGGCGGGACTTCGGCATATACTTTTCGATTAACGATACCATCCGCTTCCAGTTCCTTTAAATTCCTGGATAAAACCTTTAATGCTATACCTTGAACGCCTCTATGCAGCTCACCAAATCGCTTGGGGCCTGATAATAACATCCAGATAATAACGGGTTTCCACTTGCCGCTTATGATATTGATTGATCCTATTATTGAACAATCACAATCCGGCTCCACTTTTTTTGAAATTATTTTTTCCGCTAACATGCTGATAATGTGTATTAGTGTCTTAAATGTCAATACTTGACAAACGTGCCATTACTTGACAAATGTAAAGTAGTGGATTAATTTTGATAAAAAAAGTGAAATGAAAATTTTAATTGTAGGCGCCACAGGTACCATCGGAAAACACGTAACCGCCGCATTACAAAAAGATCATGAAATAATTAAGGTGGGTTCAAAAAGCACTGATATACAGGTAGATATATCGTCAACCGAGTCGATAGAATACTTTTACAAACAGGTCGGAAAATTTGACGCCTTGATTTGCGCCGCCGGGGACGCGCAGTTCGGGCCTTTAGCAAGTCTGAAGGATGCTGATTTCAGGATTGGCGTTAACAGCAAATTGATGGGCCAGGTCAATCTGGTATTGATTGGCCAGCATTACATTAATCCGAAAGGGTCGTTTACTTTAACATCAGGTGCGTTAGCCGAAGACCCGATTGTAATGGGAGCAAATATCAGTACGATGAATGGAGCGATCAATGGATTTGTAAAGGGCGCAGCGATAGAGCTGGAGAACGGGGTGCGTATCAATGCGATCGGTCCTGATATAGTTGAAGAATCCACGGCCTATTTTTCATATTTCCCGGGACACGTTCCGGTTTCCATGAGCCGGGTTACCCAGGCATATATCAAAAGCGTGCTGGGCGGACAAACCGGTCAGATCTATAAAGTGCTCTAACAGGCACTCAAAAATTAAAAAAAAGATAAAAATGGTTTGTGTTTAATAAATGAATAAACAAACAAGTAAAATAAAGATTATGAAAATACTCATTTTAGGGGCTACTGGTAGAACCGGTCGTCTTATCGTTGAAGACGCACTAAAGCAAGGCTATGATTTAAATGTTTTGGTACGAGATAAAAACAAAATATCCTTTAGTTCAAAATCAATTAAAGTATATCAGGGAACACCTACACGTCGAGCAGATTTAGCGGCTGCAATGCAAGGGTGTGAAGTAATAATAAGTGCCTTGGGTATTGCCAGAGCCTCAGATGCTCCCTGGTCTAAGTTAATAACCGCCGAAAATTTCATAACTGAAAGCATGAAGAATGTGATAGCCGAAGCGGATCAACAAAACCTAAAACGCATAATTACAATCTCTGCGTGGGGTGTCGGAGAAAGCAAAAAGGAGATTCCTTTTTGGCTCAGATGGTTAATTAACTATACCAACCTCCGCCCTGTCTACGCGGAACACGAATCAGAGGAAAAATTATTGGCAAATTCAAACTTAAACTGGACGGCTGTACGGCCTGTTGCCTTAAATAACTCCAAAAAGTTAAAAACCTTAAAGGTGAGTTTTAATAACTTCCCTAAACCAAATTTACAAATCAGCAGGCAAAGTGTAGCCAAATTCATAGTTGATATAGTAAAATCCGATAAGTACGAGATGAAAAGCCCAACTATTTCTGAAAATTAATCCGGCTGGGAGGTGCAAACCCTGTATGGCCTGGGGCCTCCGCGAGAGGAACCTTTGGTCAGTGTTCTCACCTTAGTCGTTAACCAAAGTTCCCTTCACCATTTTCAATTTAAATCAAGTTAATTTCTTACCAATAAATTTTTAGCGATGCAAACACTTTATCAAATCGCTTTGATCACACACATTGCGGGGATAACTCTTATGGCTGGCACTACCCTGGTGGAATATTTGTTTATGAAACATTTCTGGAAACTATATGCAAGTGACAGATCAAGAGCAATTACATCAAATGAAAACGGATTTAATTTCCACTTGGTGGTTAATATTGGAATTATTCTCTTGATTCTGTCAGGGGTGTCAATGTTGTTGATTTTCCATGGTGTCTTTGCCAAACAAACCTGGTTTCAAATAAAAATTGGTTTAATCATCATTATAGCCGTCAACGGATCGGTGGTCGGAAGAAAACAAGATATGAAACTCAATGGGCTAATGTCGCTGGAAAAATTGAACTTTCATCAGAATCACTCACTCGAGCAAGAAATCCGAAAAGAGGAATTGATGAAGGTAAAAAATCGCCTCGATCTTTTTTATTTTTCTCAGCTTTTAATGTTCCTTATCATTTATACGCTTAGCGTTTTCAAATTTAACTAGACTTCAGCTATGTTTCCACCCTATTTTTTTTGGCGTTAAAACAGATAAGCACAAAATCAGCATAGTATGAAAGCAGTAAAAGTAATTGGATTTATTCTACTCGGATTGTTGGTAGTAGTGGCTGCCGCCGGCACTTATATAAAGGTAGCATTACCAGATACAGGCGCAGCGCCTCAAATTCAAATAGAACGCACAGCAGAACGAATAAAACGCGGCGATTATTTAGCCAACCATGTTTCTGTTTGTATGGACTGCCACAGCACCAAGGACGAGCGTTTGTACGGAAGCCCGGTGGTGGGCGGCTTTGGGGCTGGAGGTGAAAAGTTTGATCAGCAGATGGGCCTTCCCGGCAAGTTTTACGCATCTAACTTAACCCCTTATAAATTACTCAGCTGGACAGATGGCGAAATATTCAGGGCGCTAACTACCGGGGAGAACAAATTTGGCAAAGCCATCTTTCCACTAATGCCTTGGGATCATATAGGGCAGATGGATAAAGAGGACGTGTATAGCATTATTGCTTATTTGCGTTCAATTCCTGCAATCAAAAAAGACATACCGGCGTCAGAAATTGACTTCCCAGTCAATTTTATCATTAATACCATGCCGCATAAGGCAAATTTGGGTAAGCTACCATCGGAAAATGATACCGTCAAGTATGGCGCTTACCTTGTTAACGCAGCGGCTTGTGTAGATTGTCATAGTAAAAGATATCATGGGGATATAATCCCTGGGACAGAGTTTGGCGGTGGAATGGAATTTAAACAGCAGGGAGGTGTTGTACATTCTGCAAATATCACACCAGATAAGCTAACCGGTATTGGATCATGGAGTAAAGATATATTCATCCAACGATTTAAAAGCTTTGAAGGTAAAGAAAAGCAAGCGGCTAAACTTAACCCCGGCGATCCACAAATACCAATGCCTTGGTATTTGTATGCTGGAATGAAGGCCAACGATCTTGCAGCAATCTATGCTTATTTAAGAACTGTTAAACCGATCAACAATCAGGTTATTGCCTTTCAAAAGTTTTGAAAGCTTGTGAACATGTGGTGGTTAACGAAGCGGATAAAATATTGAATTTCGCAGCGGTTGAATTCCTTTGCAACAAAATGGTATGAAATTTTAGAAAAAAGCCCGTAAAATCAGCGTTTTACGGGCTTCCGTCTTTGTCTTAGCTTTAGACTCAAGTCGGGAAAGCTGGACAAATGTCTAACCTGTTTGTTAAAAATTTAACAGAAGTTGAAAGTTTTACATCGCATAGTTTATTGGTGGATGACTCAAATCATAGATTATAAAATATCGAGTTTTTAATCCTGGGTAACCATTTAATGCCTTATCCCTTAGATAGGCATCTTCTTTCATTTAGGGCAATGTCTATTTCAATAAGCTTCCAGGCGTAACGCCAAATCGCTGCTTGAACGCCCGCTGAAAATGCTGGGGGTGGGCGTATCCCAATTCATAGGCGATGGCAGAAATGTTCTTCTCGCCTTCAAAGATGAGCTGCTTAGCCCGTTTTAGCCTTTCTTCCTGGACGAGCGCAAACACGCTCTGCCCAAACACCTGTTTGAAATATTTTTTCAGCTTAAATTCGTTAAGGCATACTTGTCTGGATAACTCCGCAAGCGAGGGCGGGCTGTAGAGGTTCCGGAGGATTATATCCCTGGCATGGTAAATTTTTTCCAGATCGGCCTTCCCGATATCCGGTTGCCGTACAGGCGCCTCCAGTAAAAGGTGACATTGATGGGCCAGCAATTCCATGACCCGGGACTCGAAATACAGGCGCCCTACATTTGGGGGCAGGGTCCTCGCCCAGAAACTGTCGAAAAAATATTTTAACTCATTGGTCAGGCCCTGCACCGGGGCATGGAGCACGAAGGGTTCCCCCTTAGCCAACTTTTCGGCAAACGGGGCCATTTCCTCCAGGTACACGGCGAACAGCTCCATCATTTTCTCCGGTAAAACATATACTGAAAATACACGATGCGTTCCAGTACTAACCAATTGATTCGTTTCCAATGTGTACGGGTTGAACAGGATCTGGTGATGGCCTTTTCGATAGTGATACCGGTCCAGCAACCCTTCGTGGGTTTGTAAAATTTGTCCCTCCAATATGAAATTCATTTCGACGAAGCTTCTATCGTTGTAAAGCACCCAGGGGGCTGTATCCGTATCCGCCACCATGGTGCTGTCCGAGATAAAAAACGCATCGGTCATAGCGATCTTCACACGACCGGTCTGGTCTTTCAACGGGGAAGCGAACTCACGCATTACGCCTTTGGGCATCGTCATGAGCTTCTGCATGGTTAATTCTGTTAAGACTTCGTCCATTTCCTTTTCTTTGATAAATGGTACAAAAAAATCCGTTTTGTATACCGCGTAACCGGAAAAATGGTCCAATTTTACCGGAATTAGGTCAGTTGTGTATAAATATAATGAAAAATGAGAAATATAGTCTTCGCAATCAACATGACTTTAGATGGCTGCATCGACCATACCAAATTCAGTCCCGTTCCAGAAACGTTTGCCTATGTTACGCAGCTCACGCGAGATGCTGACACACTCCTCTACGGGCGTAAAACGTATCAATTGATGGTTCCTTATTGGCCCGATGTGGCGAAAGACCCTGCCGAGCGGACAAAACCAGGTTACGAATTTGCCCAGGCATTTGTCGCTGTCGACAAAATTGTTGTTTTCTCAAGATCGCTCGACAAAGTTGAAGGGAAAAATACAAGAATTGTTCGTACAAACCTCGAGGACGAAATACTTAAATTGAAACAGGAACAAGGCAAAAATATTTTTACCGGTGGTGTAACCCTTGCTACACAACTTGCAGAACTTGGTCTGATCGATGAATATCATTTTGTGGTTCACCCGATAGTTGTAGGAGAAGGGAGACGGTTGTTTGAAGGTATCAACCTGCAAGAGAAATTAAAATTAAAACTTGTTGAGTCCAAGGTTTTTAAGCCAGGAGGTGTGGTACTTCATTACTTGAAACAGTGAGAGAAAAATCTGCGGTGGGAGCGACATTAGATTTTCGTATTATGTCTGGCTATGAGAAGTCGTCAATAAATGCAAACAAAAAAGCTGTCCGAAATGTGTCCGGACAGCTTTTAATTAATTGAAAATCAATTTAATAAGTCGCCTTGGCAGGACAATTCTCGAACCAATTCGTCGCTGACCTGAGACGATTAGCGAACCTAGCGATTTGAAAACCAATGTTTTCAGTCGCTTTTTTTATTTCCTGGCATCGACCCATAAAAGTTAAAGAAATGTTAGAAGAGGCCGATCAGGACCTTACCCAAGGAGCAAAAAGCCAGGAATTTTGCCCTTCGACATGAGTAAACAGCAAGGGGGAAGGATTCCCCTTAAGCGAGCCGGTTTGTGTGAACTTGAAACTGTGAGATATGGAGAACTGGACGGACAATCTTATACACCTCTTTTGGACGGCTTATCCAACTTTAGGCCGCTCAGCCCATAATTCAAATAAAGAGAGGTTCCCCGGTGGGGGTTCCCCATGGTGGTGCCCCCTCCGGGGTTTGGGGGCTTTCTTTCCCCGTAAGAGCATCAAATCACCTGCCATCCGCGGCCCCACACGCACCCTTCCATTCCGGCGCATCCGAACGGATCAATTCTAATTATTTCATCATTTTAAAATACTACGATCATGGCAGACCTGAAAAGAAGAACCCTGCAATTAAGCAGCGGAAAGCAAATTAAACTATTCGGCAACAGCGTTGCTATCAGCAAATCTTTGGAGATCGGGGAGGGTTACGCCCCGAATATTTTATCTATAATAGAAGAACAACCGGACCATAAAACTCCAGCTGGCCTATCAAATCCTCATAGGTTGACCGTGGAAGAATTGATGGACCTGGCAGATTTCAACATTCAATTATGGATGGATTTGAAAGCCGGACTTCGCAAATACGGACAAGTCGATGCGAAGATTTTCGGGCAGGAAGGGGCAAAGGCTCAAACAGTTGGTCAGGAAAATTTGGAGACCACCCGGAGGCGAAAAAACACGGAAAAGGAAAGCCAATAGAGTAGAAGGAATTTCAGGAAGGTCAGAGATTGGCTTCCCTCATTTCAGTCAAATTACCGAGAATCTTTCTTAGCAGAATCCAAATAGGATTTTATGAGAGGTATAAAATCGTTCAATCTTTCAGATTTTATAACAACGGCTAAATTAAAAGGTATTTCGGTCGAAGTCTGGTATTTCCTATTCAATTCCAAGGAATCATTCGGAATTGGATCTCGCCTAGAAATTATCAGTGATCCAAGAGCATCATAATTGTAAGATTCAACAACAATTCCAAGCAGGAACACTCTTAAATCCTGGTTCACGAATTGATTTGGAGCAAAATAAGGATCAAAGCTATATAGTAGAACAGGTGATCCGCTTGATCCCGAAAAAGTTGGAATGTCGATCAGAAATCTTCTCCGGCCATTAAAATTTGCAAAAAAAGGTGTAGCCGTTAATCCCTGCCTGACAATTGGTAAGTTGTTTACTGTATCCCATAATCCCTTAGGATAGCCTATCATGAGTACCTTTTCAATACAAGAAATTTTCAAGCTGTCCATCGATGTAGGAAATAGGTTCTGCGCAAATACCACATGTCTGACATCGGACTGAAACTTCTTTTTAAATCGATCCAATATCGGCTCTAGGGGAAGAATAGCAAGATCTTCGTCTGGATGAAAAATCCATTGTTGATTAAAATTTGGTATATCTAATGTTTTTGAAACACTTGAAAAGATATGTTCCGACTTATTCAGGACTTTGAACTTTAGCCTGCCATAAGTGAAATTTTCCACCACATGCCTGTTTGTTACGATGCATTCAAACTGAAGGGTATCTATCTGAAACATAAAAAAGAATCCAGTCCCAGTACTTGTATTCCATTTCTTTACACCGTGTATGATAGTATCCTTATATCCTTCAATCCTAATCGTCGTATTAACGAGCAAATTAGAAGGGACTGAATCGATCTGAGCTATCACCGGCACGGCAAAAAAAGCAGTTATAATTAATATCCAGATAACTTTTCCCATGACTTTTTATTTAAGATGAAAAGCTAATCCAATTCCATAAAAGCACAATGAGTTATTCAACTACTTATTTATTGAAACGATCTAACATGATACAAATACGATTTTCCAATGACGGCTATCAAGAAAGGACTATAGAAGCCCTTTCCGGCGAAAGGATCGAAAATCGACCTTTCGCCGCCCTTGAACCTCCCTAGAGTTTTTAGGGCGAGCGGTGTTGTTGTCGGACAAAAAGTCCTCCAACAACGCTCGCTTTTTGCTCCCGTTGGTCGCAAAAAGAGGCCGGCCTATCGGCCGGCAGAAAAACAGCCTAAAAAAGTGAGATATGGAAACAGTGCGGATGAAAAAAAAGAAAGGTGGAAGACCCACCAAAAAACTCAAAAGAGAGCTTCGAATTACCGCCCGGTTTAGCAAGTTGGAACATTATATCCTTCAGCAAAAGGCCGGGAAGGCCGGAATTAATGTTTCAGAATTTCTCCGGCAGGCGGCCATTACTGGCAAGGTCTCAGCCCGGTTAACAGAGGAAGAACGAAAAGTTATCCGACAATTAATCGGAATGGCGAATAACCTCAATCAGATGGCGAAGGTCGCCAATAGGGAAGGGATGGTCAGTATTCGCCATCTTTTACAAAGTTGCCTTCAGCTAATTCACGACCTTTTAAATAAGCTACAGCATGGTGAGTAATGTATTCCCTGGTCATTCCTTTTACCATGCGGGCCGATATGTTTCCAAGAAGCCGGGGGCGGAGCTGCTGGATTACCTGGGTGTAAGAGGGTATGACTATAAGCTGATGGCGGAGGATTTTATCGCCCAGAGTGAACTACGGCCATCCAAACAAAAGGCTTGTTTTCATGCTGCTCTAAGTTTTTACCCTGGAGAAAAACCCACGGATGAAACCCTGACACAAATCGCCCGCGAATACCTGGAAGAACTGGGTATTGTCAATACCCAATACGTCATTGTCAAGCACACTGACCGGGCGCACTTACACCTTCATATCCTGGCTAACATGGTAGACAATGACGGCAAGGTAATAAAAGACGGCTGGATCGGGTTACGGGGAAAAAAGGTTGCTCAACAATTGACCCGGAAGTACAAACTCATCCCGGCTAACGGAAAAAACCTTGATCTGACCCACCTGGAAGCAATGAGCCAATCGGAGGTAAACCGGTACAAGATCTACCAAGCCATCGTGGACAGCTTGCCACATTGCCGAACACTCCAAGACCTGGAATTGCGGCTTATGGCCCAGGGTATCCACACCCAATATAAATATAAAGGCCAAACTCAGGAACTACAAGGGATCAGCTTCAGGATCGGGCAGGATCGTTTCAAAGGCAGTCAGATAGACCGAAAATTCTCGCTGGGAAATCTGCAAAAAGCTTTGGCGGCTATGCGACAAAACCGGGATATTACAACCTGGCTCTCTCCGAACGAGCGAAAAAAAGCGATACTTGTTAGATCCGCCACCCGGCAATCATCAGCTCCCGAACCGACGCACCAAGTGCAACTATCGCCCTTAATACAGGCGTTATTAAAGCCCGTTGAATCAGAAGGCGGCGGAGTACCCTATGAGCTGACCGATGCTTACCGCCGCAAAAAGAAGAAAAAGAAAGGTCCAAGCCTGTAGCTGTTTAAAAGATGACAGAGCCAATGGTAGGATTCTTCCAATTCGGGGTGCTGTGCGGCCTGAATCTCTCCATTTGCTTGGACGACCGTTTTTTTGTAAGTTTGCTATATGTACACTAAGGAGCAAATATTAGACTTACTCAGCCGGAAAAAGCCTGAATTGCAAGGGCGTTATCCTATTTCTGAATTGGGGTTATTTGGCTCGTACGCTCGCGGAGACTACAATGAAAAAAGCGATATTGACATACTGGTTGATTTTAATGGTCGCATCGGGATCGGGTTTATCAAATTAGCGCACGAATTAGAGGACCTATTCAAACAAAAAATTGATCTTGTTTCCCGCCGGGCTATCAAGCCCCGTTATCTTCCTTTCGTGGAAAAAAGCCTGATTCATGTCTGAAAGAGATATCCCGTCATTGCTTCAGGATATTCTCGAAGCCATCGGCAACATAAAGGATTTTACAAGAGGTATAACTTTTGATATGTACTTGGGTGATCTTAAAACCAAGCACGCCGTAGAACGGAATTTTTCAATTATTGGAGAAGCAGTTGCAAGAATCGACAAGCCTTTCAGGGATAAATATCCTTCCGTGGACTGGCGGGAAGTAAAAGATTTCAGGAACATCATTGTCCACGATTATTTTGGTATTGATGATACGATAGTGTGGGATATAATACATTTAAATCTGGATCAGCTGGAAAAAGAAATTGTTGTTATCCTGGCATCTGTTTCATAAGTAATCCATTGGCATCAGACTCCCCTCTAGCTGGATTGGTGATCCATCGATCTTCTGATTTGGCAGTAATCGAAATGGGGACGCCATTAGGACAGTATACGCCAGCTGCTATCCAGATTGCAGTGGCCGGAGCCGAAACCGCCGTTTGCATTTTGAATTGCGTTTTATTTTTAAATTCGAATTAAATGAACCCTTTCTAGGAGGGAAATATTCTTGAGCCGTTAATCAGACGCCAATCACTTGAATTATTGCTGACCCACATTCAACCATGCCTCCCCGCCCTGATTACTCCTTCGAAGATTCAAATTCCCGAAGGCATGAGAAAGGAATTGCCCTTGCTCGCCACCTCCCGCCTCCAGGGCGAATTGCCCGTTAGGAAGATTATGCACAATCCATTCTTCGCCACTTCCACCGTCATACGTATTATGAAGGGATATATTCCCATTGGCGTGAGAAAGGTAATTATTGCCAGCTTCGGCGCCTCTTGCCTGGAGCTTGATCTTACCTCCACCGATATCGTGACAAATCCACATTTCCCCGAATCCGCCCGGGTAGGTCGCACGGAGGTCCGTACCGTTGAAGGCATGAGAAAGGTAAATATTTTTGGCATCCTCTCCCCCCATCGCTTTCAATATGTACGACGACACACTATTGTTTGTCACATTTGTCGGATTCCTTATCCATCCCTCATGCGTGATCGCCTGAATAGACCTAAAATCAATGAGCCCAATAGATCCCCAGGTGAATAGGGCATATCCAATTTCACTCGGATTAACCCCATTTGGCAACAGCACATTGAATTGCTGCGCTAACCATGCAAAGGTGCCATATCCACATAAACTCGCGCAATGTTGATTAGTCGCTGTGACCTGTTCTGGAGCAAAATTTAACGCAAACCAACCCCGGAAGAAAGGATTCCAGGCTCCGTCCAGTTGAGTGGAGGTTAATCCCAATTTTACGGGGCCGGCCGCAATAGCATTTTGTAAAACGGAGGGATTCGTAAAATCAACGTAAGAATAGCTTCCATCATTAAACGTCATCCCATTCAATCTAAAACCCACATCAGTCATTTTTGCCAATACATCGTTCACAATTGCACCTTCCAAAACGCCATTTTGTGACGCCCAGGCAATAGCAGTGTTGTCGGGCATGAACGACTCCGGTACATTTGTCGCCTTCGCGAAAGCCTCCTCTGCCGTTACACAATCGCCATGAATATCGTTCCCCCAGATCGATAAAGTGACGGGGTTATAAAGGACATTCGTTAATTTAATTGCAGGCTCAACTGCTTGATAACGCTTTGCTGCTCTTATAGCAGGGACTGAAGAAAACTTTGCACCGGTCGGAAAGTGGACATACTTACGCCTAAAGTCCATTGCCCGGTTGCCGAGTGATTCATATGCTTTTCCCAATGAATCGTTCTTTGCCTCTAACTTATTAATCGCGACTTGCTTATCTTGAATTTCTATTTCCTTGTTGTGAATATCAATATCTCGTTTATTGATCTCTGCCCGAGCTGAGTCGTATTTCCCTTGCACAATTCCATTCTGATACATGGCTGATCTGTAGGCTTTCAGATAGCATGAGGAAAAAAAGAAAGAACAAAGAATAACCGGAAAAACAAATCGCTTGATCATGGCAGAAAGTTTTATTATTATTCAATAAACAAATGGATGATTTGACGCCATGTACGGTTTCAAATGTGGCGGTCAGGTCAATGAATGTAGTGGAAAGTCTTCGTTGGATAGCTTACCAGCTTCTGTCTCGACTTACTGAAGCCCCACTTGGTAATTCTTCGGATGCTGAACTAATTTTTCACGCAATCGATCCGACAATCATTTATAGCTTTTCGCCGGTAGAAGAGGCCCTTCTTATGTACTTGATACAAATTAGCTCATTTTCAATGATTATTCCCCCGTTAAAACACCCATACCGTTTAGTTAAGGGAAAAAAGGGTGTTTCCACGGTGCCAGATCAGACGTCTTTGTAATTCATGTGATAGTACCGTGGCGGTTTTTTCTTTCGTGGGCTTTTCCTGCCCGGTCGGATTATTTCGGTATTGGCCTCCACCTGCCGGTCAAAGACAGCCAAAGCATTTTTGAAGAGCTTCTTTATAAACATGCCTATCAGCATTCCCTTGGTGGACCAGTAAGCAAAGGTTCGATTTATTTTCCGAGGGTGTTTGGTTGGCCTGTTCTTTGGATCGGCATTGTATTCGTTGATTACTTTCTCCTCAATGGGGAAGGCCAGCGATGCACATAAACTCATCATCATCGCCTTGGCATAGATGTCCTGTTTGACGGCAATAGCCGTTTTCCCACTGAACGCTTCTACCTGTACGCGGGCCTTGTACATTTTATACCCTTCCTCGATGCCCCAGCGTAGCTGATACAGTTCCTCCAGGTCTTCCGCCTTGTATTTCTCCTTGCCCATCAAAGAAGTGCAGAGCACCTGGTCTTCTCCCTTTTCTGATTTCACTTTTACCAGCCGGCACTTCACCTGTTTTTTCATTGACGGATACTGCTTCCGGTACCGTTCAAAGTCACCTGCCGGTACTTCTAAGGTTATCTCCATATCCCGCCGCCGGCTTTGCAGGAACTTCTTTACCGGCAACCAGTTGACACTCATTCGAACGATAAAATGGATACTACGGCTCTTTAAAACAGAGAATAAATAACGGCTTGGGTAGCCACGGTCTAATAGCAGGATATCATCTTTGTTCACTTTGGCCAGGTGCCGAAGCAGTAATTGCAGCTCACTTCCGTCCATCTGGTCCAGCTGTGTATCGAGGGTCATATAATTCACAGGGTCATACAGCATCGATAGCAGGCACATACTTTTCTTCAACCCTTTCAATCTTCCCCGGCCCATGCCACGCCTGCCAAATTCTTCATGGATACTTTCATGATCCGGCAGGTTCAGAAAACTACCGTCAACAGCCAATAGCCGATGACCCTGGTAGCCGAGATATTCCACTTCGTCATAGAATTCCTGGCAGATAATATCGTTGAGCTTTAAAAAGGCTTCCGGGTCGAGGTGCTTCCTGGATTGGCTGAAGCCGCCTTTGGTGATTTTGCGGATGTTGAAGTCTGCGTTTTCTGTCTCCTTGAAAAAGGAGTCCATCTCCCGTTGCAATCCTTGCTTACCCATGCGCAGTATACTGATTATCAGATGACCAAACGGCAACAACCGGTTTCTTGTGAACGCCCCCTTACCGCCGCTTTTGTAACGGCTTTTGAACGTTTCGTCATCATTGATATGGTAGTTTAATTGGTTCGTTAGTTTAACACGGCGGTCTTTGGTTGATTTTCTTCGAAGGGATAGCCCCTTCTTATATACAGCAATAAATTTACAGCGACTTCTTCAATTCCAGGGGGTGATTATACCCTTTTTTCCCTTAACTAAACGGTATGGGTTAAAACACCCTTTTTAGCAAGGTTTGACTTGGCCGACTACTTGGCCCCTGATCCCTTCCCTTCAAGGTAATATATTGAAGTTAAAAGGATTAAGCTAGTTGTGGTGAACCCCGGCGCGATCACCATTGCTATTCTTGAATGGCCCATAACTGATAAGAATGGGTGATTTCACGGGGGAAAGTCTCCGCCGAGTTCCGTAGCTTTCTTACCAACTTAAACCCCTCAACCCAGATGCGACAAACATTTTTCCTGCTTACCATCTTATTTTTATCAAACATGGCCACGTTTGCGCAATGCAGCGATTGCAATTTGGCTTTGGCGAAGGATAATGTATTAACAAAGCAAAGCCTTGAAACGGCCCTGGACTATTTATCACTGATCGACCAGACAAATTACGAGCAATTCAAAAGCGACAAAACGCAGGCCTGGAAAACCGCAGGTGACTATGCAGAGATATTCTCCGGTTCGTTCGACGGGAGCGAGAATTGGCAACAATTCTCTGAGAAAAGGGATAGGCTTTTTAATGCGCTACATTACCATATGTCGTCTTCAAATGCGATGGAAGAAATAAAGACGGTCACTAATCCGATTGCATTCTCGTATTGGGCTGCATGCATTGACAAGTGTTATGACAACGACCCCAACCTTTCGAAAGTCTATGCCACCCTTACCGGCGCTGATTCCGTAACCATTCACTTCACCGTAAGGTACAAAGCAACTTCGACAAGCAAGTCCGTTGTAACCTGCACGATTTTGATTGAAAATGGCTTACTGCTCGATGAAGATGCAAAGGGAGACAAGCCAACTTATGTACATAAGAAAACGTTTCAATTGGAAAAGATGGGCAGTCGGGGATTTACTGTTCACCGGGACAATATACCCGGCAGCTCGACACTAAACATTTCTGAAAAAGGCTCTGATGTCCTTCACGAAATACTCAAATTCGCCCATCCGAAGGACGAGATATTGGAGGAAATGAGCTATACGGTCGAAACGTGGAGGGACTCGCTTTCACGAAGGATTCAGGCAACAACCGCATCTCCGAATTGTGCGCCGGGTGCCAATCGATACTGGTTATTCCCCATCCCAGCCGGGTCGCCGTATCATTTTGGACCAGACAGGAACCTCTACTATACAAATACAATATCGTTTACGAAGGCACAAGAAAACCAATACTATGCAAATTTTTCGGCGGTCACTTGTAGCGGAGAGCATGCAGACGCCTGCGGATGGAATAGAGATCACCCCCAGAACGATCAAAAAGTGATCACAAGTGCAGACAGGACGGAAGCATCTGTCACATTTTCTAGTGGCAGTCTGCCATGTGTCTGGACTTGTGAGGCAGACCTTCACGAAAAAATAAAAATGACGAGTTTTGAAACGATCCACGCTAGTATTACCGGCAAATACTTTGTCACCAGGATTCCAAAAACGGCAACGAAAGCGAGCATTACATTGACAGTCCATAATGACCAATACGTAGTCGAGCCAGGAAAAGATGACCCTACACAAAAAATGAAGTTCATCAAAGTTGTTGATGATGGGACTTACAACCTGTATAATTATCAGCTAAATTTGTAAATTGTGCTTAGGCTTCTGATCGTTAATACCTCCATATATCTATCTTCGTGGAAGCCACGGGGCGCACTGCGTCCCGAATTAAATGCGGACTTCGGTACAGGCAGCCGCAGCCGATCAGCGGGAGAATAAAACTGGGCACTCGTACCGGCTTTGGCCCCTCGGCGCTGATATACGATTGCCGATTGTCGCTCTAAAGGCTAGTTGAAAAAGGCAATCGTATATCACCACCGAGGATTGTTTTCTTATTTCATCCTTCTTTTTTTGGGCAGAGAGAGACTAGATTTCCCTCCAAAACGAATAAGAAGGCCCAATTGTAAACATCCCTCTTCGATATAACTGTGGCTGCAAAAAGCTAATAGGGGCCATTGCATATATCTGTCAGGATACTTAGTGAGTGCCTTGAATAGCCTCACCATGCGGCTGTACAAGCAGCCTCAAAAAGCGCGTTTTATTCCATAATTAGCATAATACCCGCTTTATTTGCTTTATACTGAATTCTCTCCTTCAAGGCATAGTAGCTCCAATTACGCAAAACAAATTCTTCACCGGCCGCCGCAGCTTCTTTTTCTGCCTGGCCTACCAAAATAAGAGACGCTGCCCGGTACTTAACACACAGGTCGATCAATTGGCGGCTGTATACATGCAGTCGTTGTTGAACATAATCTCTTTCCAGATCCCGAAAATGCTCCAATGGTTTCAGCTTCCGGCGGCGTCCATGTTGCCCTCTATTAAAAGAGGCGTCTTTCTGTGCCCGGCTCCGGGCTGCCTGTATCGCCAGCCTCCTATATAGAAACTCTTCCTTGCTGCCTATAGCAGTTCGACATTTTCCAATCTGTACGACAATGGGGTAATCGATAGAAAGATGAGCTTCGGCGACAATACTGGTATCCAATTGGTGTTTTTCCTTTTGGGTTTCAAAAGCCGCCAGTAGATATATTTTCCCTTTGCACAGTTGCAGCGAGCTATTTTTCAGCTGGACCTCATCTTTTAATAATTTATCAACAAGTAGGGGTTTATCAAATTTATCACGGCCTAAATAGGTCCGGAAGGGTATTTTAAAAAAATTAAACACATACTCTTTGCCATTTTCTGCAAGTTGGAGCCGGGTAATATTTCTGCGCTGAAAAGGAATAGGTATATCCCTCTTATAGTTTCGAACGGACCTCTCACCCTTCAAATAGCCTTCCTTTTCATTGTTAAAATGCTTGGCCAAAGTCATGTTCAGACTGCTTATAATATTCATAGGAATATCTCCTTTGAAATGCTTATTCAACACCCGGTAGGTAGTACCTAATTGTGAACAGGTCAGAATGCCGTCAGGGATTTTGCTGCAATCGGCTAACTTAACTTTCACCTCGTCTTTCAGGTAAAACAATTCTTTCAATTGTTCCTGGATGAACAGGTGGGTAAAAATGTAGTTCGCCGCCCTGAAACAAATATACTGCCACCGATAAAGTGTTTTATACACTTCGCCGATAAAGGCTTTATCGTTGCTATTAATAATCAACTGAATCTTGCGGGTCAATATCATTGTTTCGTTGTTCACTGACGGCGGGTAATTTTCAGTTGTTGTAATTTGGCATGCGCTGCGGCATACTGTTGCTGTACATACGGTTGAGGCAGGTTCATTTTGGCTGCGATCACATCAAAAGGGAGCTTGTTTTCGTAGCGCAGCTTGAATAGCTGAAGCATCTCCCCGGCAAAATATTCCTCTGCCCGGCATTTTGCGCTTGCAACCGGCAGGGAGATCGGTTTTGTTAGTTCTTTTTTTGCATGGATCACCTTTTTTAAATACGCCAATGCTTCATGAACGTTGTTGCTGATAGTCTGGATATTGGAACCATATCGTTTGGCAATCTGCTTATAGCTGAATCCGTATTTAAAATAAAGTTGCAGAATGGTTTGCTTGTTCAAGGGAAGATAAGGCATGACATCATATATGGATTTGAGCAGCGCTTCATCATTATATACCGGCTCCGCTTCTTCCGATCCTGGCAGAAAGCTCACATCCGGGTAGGTGTCGTGCCCCAAGTAAATTACCTGCCGGGTCCCTGGTTGCCTGTAATAGTCGTAGCAAGCCCATTTTATGTTCATGCACATAAACCGGAAAGTATGCTGTAAACAAGTCATCCTTTGCCTGAAATCCCATGCTTTTAGAAGTGCGTCCTGGACAATTGTGGTTACGGCAAATTCATTTGGCAAGATCCGCATTCCATACCTGAGTAGCGAGTTAAACATCATGTGGTACACTTGCGCAAAGCCTTCCTCTTCCCCATTCTTATATCGAAGGAAATATGCCTGTTCGGTTGGTGTAGGTAGTTCGTAGCTCATATAACTTCAAATACTTACCTATGGGTGATTGTCAGGGACATAAGAATACCGCACCTTTATACTTGCCAATAGGTGATTAATGAAAACAAAGATCGACCTCTATGTTATTGCCAGGGTAAAGGAGAAACGACTTGAGAAAAATATTTCCCAAGCTGAACTTGCCAACGAGTTAGGCATGTCAGTGGGCTTTATCGGTAAAGTAGAAAGCCCAAAGTATCCTTCCCATTATAACATAAAGCATCTAAACCAACTGGCTAAGATTCTGGATTGTAGCCCGCAGGAGTTCCTGCCGAAAAAGCCGCTACCCTAAGACTGCCCTTCGTCTCAGCCATCGCAATCTAAAGTTAAGGATTTTTCTTGGAATACTCACCTATAGGTGATTGTATTTTTTGTGCTCCTTCAGTCCTTTGGACTTGCCAATAGGTGATTAATGAAGTCGAAGATCGATATATACGTAATTGACAAGGTAAGAGAATTGCGAATTGCCCATAAAATGAGCCAGGAGGAGCTTTCCATAAAGGCAGGTTTCCGGTCAAATGGGTTTGTTGGGCAGGCGGAGAGCTTTAAGTATAATAAACGTTATAATGTTCAACATATAAATCGGTTTGCCGAAATTTTTCATTGTTCACCAAAAGATTTTTTGCCAGATTTGCCTGTTTAATTGTGTGGAAATCTTGCAGGAGTATAAGCTGACTTAGGCATATTTTCGGATTATACTTACACCGGGGCAGAGGTCTCCGAAGTTTAACAAAAGTAGATAACCGCGTCACCAAATACCGTTATTTCACGGTTGTCTAATTCGTTTTTTTAGCAGATTTTTGCTAACAGCACAGTTTGTGCTCCGCTTTCCAAGCCCTTTGAAGTATAAAACACCCCTCTTAAATAGAACGGCATAACTATGGTGACCAAATATCAACTTGTGCTTATTGGAAATAGCAGCGAGTTAAAAGATACGATAATTAACACTTTCAAAAAAAGAGTGCAAGATCTCGGAGTAAATGAAGACGCATTAAGCATTCTTGATGAAAAGACTTTTGAAAAGGAATATAGGAGAAATGCGCCTTCTGCCGCTGTATACTTCGGAGGTGAGACTACCAGCTTTCCCAATTTGGATATTCTCACCGACCTTTTGGGCAGCTCATCTTTCATTCTACCTGTAGTCAAGGATTTGGCACGATTCACGAATCTCGTACCGAAGCAACTATTTCCGATAAACGGATTTGAATTAAAATCTGAGATGGAGGTGGAAGCTCTAGTTAGTAATATTCTGGAGTGCTTAGGATTATTACGACTATCCCGGCGCTTATTTATTAGCTATAAGCGCAACGAATCCAGGTCTATAGCAATTCAACTTTTTGAAAAGTTGGAGCAGGCCGGTTTTGACGTTTTCTTGGATACACACAGTGTCAGGCCCGGTGATACATTTCAAGATGAACTTTGGCATCGACTAGTAGATACAGACGTCGTGGTTCTATTAAATAGCCCCGGTTTCCTTGAAAGTGAATGGACTACCGAAGAAGTGGCTAAGGCATCTGCAATGTCCGTTGGCATATTACAGCTCGTTTGGCCAAACCATTCGCCGGAAAGAATGTCCGAACTGAGCCAGTTGCTTTATCTGAAAGAGGATGACTTTGAGAACAAAACCTTCACAGACATAAGAAGTCATTTATTAGATTCTGCTAATGAAAAGATCATCGAGCAAGTAGAATCTCTCAGAGCAAGAAGTCTGGCGGCAAGACAAGATAACATAATAGCAGAATTCATGTCTGCTGCCAACTCCTTAAATGTAGTCGCAAATTTACAGCGAGAAAAATTTATAACCGTTGAAACTAGCGAAAGCAAAGAGGTGGTTTTAATTCCGACAATTGGCGTACCCCATGCTTTTACATATAATCAATCTGAAGAGTTAATAAAGAGAATCCGTAAGCATCAAACGCCTCAAGTCTTTCTCCTTTACGACCACCGTAATATTAGAGAAAAATGGTTAACCCATCTTGCTTGGCTCGACGGCTATCTCCCGGTTAATTCCCTTAAAATAACTGAAATTGAACAATGGCTAAAAAAAGCTTAAATACGATCTTCCTTTCAGCTAGTATTCCATTGGAGGAAAGGCATAAACAATATTTTGATACCGCCGATGTGATAGCTATTCGTGATGCGGTCAGAGCTTTGGCAACCGTTGTTATTCCTAATTCTATATTAGTATGGGGAGGCCATCCTGCAATAACGCCTTTAATTCGCTATGTATTAAATACAATGCAAACTAATGTTAGAGACCACGTAACATTATATCAGTCTAATTTCTTCAGGGATAAATTTCCAGAGGATAATCAATTTTTTGAAAATGTAGTAATCATTCCGGAGGGGACAGACCTTACGAGCAGCCTAGAGCGTATGAGAACGGAAATGTTTAATCATGATTTCAAAGCCGGAATATTCATAGGGGGCATGGAAGGAATAGAAGATGAATTTAATATGTTTCGCGACACTCATCCAAGGGCATTATTGCTACCTGTTGCAAGCACGGGAGCAGCGGCGGGAATTATTTACAATAACATGACTCCAAAGCCAGATTCGCGACTACTCACTGATTATGCATATATGGCCTTATTTAAATCGTTACTCCGAGAATACATAAATTGAACCAGATGGGAATAAAGAGACAAATTTTTTACAGCTTTCACTTTGATAAAGATGTATTTCGTGTCCAGCAAATAAGGAACATAGGGGCGTTAGAGGAAAACACACCTGTGTCTCCCAATGAATGGGAGAAAGTAAAAAAGGGCGGCGACACTGCGATAGAAAAGTGGATAGACGATAATATGAAAAATCGGTCTTGTGTAGTTGTCTTGGTTGGAGAAGAAACGTCGAAGCGCCCCTGGGTTAAATACGAAATTGAAAAAGCTTGGAATGATGGTAAAGGTTTGCTTGGAATTTATATTCATAATTTGAAAGATCCTCGCTATTCCCAGACCTCGCCATATTATGGGAAATGCAATAAAGGTGCCAACCCATTCCACGAGTTTACTATGAAGAGAGATCAGTCTAAATTGTCGAGCATAGTAAAATGCTATGATCCTAGTTCTACAGATACATATAATGCCATTAAGACTAACATTGAGAAATGGATTGAAGAAGCAATCAAAATTCGAAATGATTACTAACAACTATACCTAACCCTTATGCCAGACAAGAAAAACGTGTTTGTAAGTTTTGACTTTGAAAATGACAGGGTTCTAAAAGATTTTATAATTGGGCAATCAAAAAACCCTGATTCCCCTTTTGAAGTTACCGACGTTTCTTTAAAGGAAGCTGCTCCCGAAAAAGATTGGGAGGAAAAGGCAAAAGCAAAAATTAAATCGGCAGATATTGTAATTGTAATGGTTGGCCCAAGTACACATAAAGCATCGGGTGTACTGAAAGAGGTAAAAATGGCAAATGAATTAAAGAAGAAGGTTATTCAACTAATAGGCTACAAAAATGGGAATTACACGCGTGTTGAGGGCGCTGGAATCCTTTATAGCTGGGATTGGGAGAACCTGAAAGAATTATTGGCTTAACGGCTGAAGCTAAATTCTCCTTAACATACCTGATGAGTTATGCCAATCTTTACCAAGGATCAATTTGTAAAAATAGCCAATTCTAGTGCGGGCAGCAAGGGAATAAGAGGTGTTGTAAACGAAGTCAAAGCATTTTCCAGATCAAGTCAAACAACAAGCATCTTTTTATCGCATTGCCACACTGACAAAAGCATTGTTGATGATGCCGTCGCTTTTCTGAGAAGCCTTAATGCCACAATTTATGTTGACTGGATGGACGAAACAATGCCGGAACAGACCACTGGAGCAACTGCTTCGAAAATAAAATCAAGAATTATTACAAATGATAAATTTATCCTTTTAGCAACAAATGCTGCAATAGCATCTAAATGGTGCAATTGGGAAATTGGACTGGGGGATGCATACAAACTAAGAGATGATAAAATTTGCCTTTTGCCCTTAGCCGATAGTTCTGGTCGGTGGGAGGGAAATGAATACCTTCAGATATACCCTTTTGTTGAGACTTCCAGTACTTACGATACAATATTTCGCCTGACTTATCCTGATCGGAAACAGGTTTGGTTTGATGACTGGCTAAAGAAAGATTAATATGGCACGCTATGTATTTTTTAGTTTCGCTTATGAAGATGTGCGAAATTTCAAAGTAAATGTAGTCCGGAATAACTGGCTTTTAAAACACAAAGACGATACATTTATGGATGGATCAATTTGGGAAACTGCGAAAACAAAAGGTGATCTTCACATTAAAAATCTAATAGAAAAGGGGCTAAATAAAACTTCCGTTACTGCTGTATTGATTGGCGAAAGTACCGCAAATAGGCGTTGGATCAATTATGAAATCGTAAAGAGCTTTGATCGGGGTAATGGAATTCTTGGGATTCATATAAATAGAATACGAGGAAAGGATGGGTATATTGGCTCGCGCGGTCACAATCCACTTGATCGGTTAGCGTTTGAAATTTCGGAGGATGGACGTAAAATCCGTTTTTACGAGTTGCATAATGGAAAATGGTATGTTTTTGATGACCTCCCTGAGATAAATAATAAATTGTCCAATACCATCCATTTCGAAAATAGTTTTTGGAGTGGAAATGAATTCGGTGAATTTTATAAATTTTCAGACAAGTTTGAAACATATTGTTGGGACTATGATAGCGGTAACGAGAATTTTTCTGACTGGATAGAAAATGCCGCTGAACAAGCAGGAAGATAATAGTAGTTATATAAAAAACTTTGCTCTAGTAATGGAGAACAAAAGAAAGCATCTTGAATTCATCCAGCTAACAATAATCAGGATGAATGTCAATTCGTTCCTTTTAAAAGGATGGGCAATTACGCTAGTTGCTGCATTATTTGCTTTGGCAGCGAAAGATGCAAATCCCAGATATGTAATGATCTCCTATCTAGTAATTCCATCATTTTGGATCTTAGATGGTTATTTCATATCTATTGAGCGTCGTTATCGGGACTTATACGATTTGGTAACGAAAAAGGATGAAGTCGATATCGATTATGACATGGATCACCGAAAATTCGCAAAGGAAGATAGGACTTGGATTTCTAGAATATTTAGCTCGACTCCTTTTATATTTTATGGTACATCCATAATCACAACTTTGATAGTCATGTATCTTCTAAATTCCCCTCATAATGGAAAATAAATGATTTATTGTCGGCAAGTAGAAATAAAATACTAATATGGGAAAATCAATTTTTGTCACCTACAAATATTCAGATGCCAATGTCCAGGCTCTGCCTCGCATATTTGGGCCAACGACAGCAAGAGATTATGTAGACGAAATCACTACATTGATAAGTAGCGAAGATCACATTTATAAAGGGGAGAACGATGGCGAAAGTATGCAGACGCTTAAAGACACAACGATCGGCTCGAAATTGGGGGACAAAATATTTTATAGTTCTGTCACGGTTATAGTTATTTCGAAAGGAATGAAAAATTTGCTTTTAACCGAAAATGATCAATGGATACCTTGGGAAATATCTTATTCACTTAAAGAACAATCAAGAGCTGGACGCTCAAGCAAGACCAATGCGATACTGGCTGTAGTTATTCCTGATCAAATAGGGAGTTACTCACATTTTTTTGTAGACAATCCTGGCTGCAATAGCATTTCCTGGATGACAGGGAACGTATTTCAAATCATTCGAGACAATATGTTTAATATAAAACCTAGTAAAGCAGATACAAGACAGTGTAATGGCGCCACTATTTACGAGGGGTACTCATCGTACATACATGCTGTCAAATGGGAAGATTTCAGACAAGATATGACCAGATATATTCAGATTGCGGACGGTATTAAAGAAAAAATTGCTGACTATGAAATCAAAAAGCTTATCAACTGATTTTTCTATTGTTGAAATTCATATCATTTTAAAAATAAATCACTTGGGAATTTCTTCACGTAGATAAGCCACATTAAATTGTTCGGGCGCTTCTGTATTTTCGAATTCAGTCGAATTTTTAGTCATGGAGTAAAGGGTCGGGAAAACAAGTGGACCGTAATAAATTCAAGGAAATGTATAGAGGATTCAAATTAGGTACCATTAATTTTAAAAATGGCGAATATAAGGACAAGCTTATTTCAATTGGAAACGAGCTCTTTGATAAACACAAAAGCCAAATCGAGACAGATTTAAGAACTTTCATTTTTTCAGATAATTCCCTTGATGGCACCAAAATTCAAAATGCCTGGTTCCCACAGATAGACGCAGACGTATTTATTTCGCATTCGCGGGCTGATAACAAAATGGCTATAATGCTTGCCGGATGGCTTAAAGAAAATTTTCAGATTCGTTCATTTATTGATTCTTGTATTTGGGGCTATTCCAATGATTTGTTGAAAATAATAGATAAGCGGTATTGCCGAAATAAAGAGGAAAATTCGTACAACTACAATAAAAGAAATTATTCTACAAGTCATGTTCATATGATGCTTTCTTCAGCATTGTCAATGATGATTGATAAGACGGAGTGTCTTATTTTTCTAGATACTCCGGAATCTATAAAACCACATGAAGGAATTGAGAAGACTGAATCACCTTGGCTATATTTTGAAATTGGTGTAAGCCAGGTTATTAGAAAGAGGATTCCCGAACGACGACAATCCGAGTATGAAAAGCTCTTTTCAAAAGGAGAAATCTTGGAAAAAGCTGGATTGGCCAAATATACTGTTGATTTAAGTCATCTTGGGGAAATTGATCACAGAATATTAAATCTTTGGGCCAAAACCAAGCACATATTTTCGGCTCATGATGCTTTGGATGCACTTTATAAAATCAAGCCCCAGAAACAATACTCAGATAGCCTGCATGATTAAAAATTCCGAATACTACTTTCATTTATAGCTACGATAAAACACGTTACTGAATGGCAAAGCTTATTTCTCAAACCGATTTAAAAGAAATCTATAAAAAGGAGGTTAAGGAGCTGGGCGAAACACGTATTGCTGAGATAATAAAGGAAAAAAGGAACATTCAATCGGAAGGCAAGAAAGCGAAAAGTGTTTTCTTATGTCATAGCCACCAAGACAAAACAATTGTTGATAAGATAACTATTTTTTTTAACAGGCTGGACGTGAACATTTATGTAGATTGGATGGATAATGCAATGCCAAAAGTAACAAACGGAGAAACCGCCTCCATGATTAAGTCAAAAATCGAGTTTAACAATCGATTTCTCTTTTTGGCAACATATTATGGATTGAGATCAAAATGGTGTGATTGGGAATTGGGAGTTGCTTATTCGATTAAGAAGGTTACTGAACTTGCGATTTTGCCCATTGAATCTAAATCTGGACAATGGCGCGGATCTGAATACCTGAAACTTTATCCAATTATGGTTATTAAAGAAGATGAACTTGAAAGTGCAAAAAGTAATAGTGTTACAATTGAAAACGATCATCACGCTATGACACTAGAGGAATGGTTGTCTTACTGATCTGAAAGGATGAATTAATAAAATTGTAGGGCATTAGCAAATTGTATTTTTATCTCATTAGCTCTGTCATAGATTATTTATATATCTAGATAAAACATTTAATGCTTCCGCCAAATTAACATCTGGATAGAATTTGCCCATGAAATCCACAAACGCTTTCCTGGTCGAAGGTGTCTCCCAGTCCATAACTGTAAAGATTGAAAGTGGCGGTCTAAGAGGCGCTTCAATGAATTGATGAAATGGGTAATAAGGCGGGGCAAAGAGAAAAGAATGTTCTATCAGTCGTTGATATAGGTCAGGTTTCAAACCCCGTTTAAGGTCCAGCACGACATCGTACAAAGTAACCTCCTGGTAACTGAGGGCAAAAACATCACCCAGGTACGGCATGCCTTCATCATCAAAGAAAAGACGTAAATAATTCAAAAAACCTTCCTCCATCTCATCCAATAGATCCCGGCCATAATAGTCATAATCCTTTTTGAATAATTCCAAAGAAAAATCATCCGGGTGTCGGTCGATAACAAATTCGATCAACTTTTCTTCCCTCTCTATAATCTTGTCAATATGGGGAGGAAATATTTCTCCTGACACCCGAATACCATATTTCGGCTTCATAAAGAGATCAAAGAGGTTGGAACGATACTCCGTTGTCCGCCGGTCAAAGGTTAATCTTAGATATAATGGATAGACCAGCTTGCCATGAAAAGAGACTTTTTTCAGCCTTTCGTTATGGTAGACCTTGTATGTAACCTGGTATGTCTTTTTCTCCTCCATTTTGATCTATTTTAGGCGATTTTGATAAGGTTGCGCTCACAATTTCTTGCCAGTTTATAACTAAACAGCACAAATAAGTACAAAATCGTTCAATGGAGTAAAGTTACGCAGAAAACGTATAAGTTTGGTAAAATTATTTGTTCTACCTAACAATATTTCCTATATTTGTATTGATAGCCCTTTCACCAGGGCGCAATTGTGAAAAAGATAAACTGTGCGAAATGGAAAAATTGCCACCGGAAAAGGCAGCGGAAATGCTCAGAAAAGGAGGGATGAATGTATCAGTGACACAGGCAGCAATTGTCCTGGAATTCCTCCGGAAGTTAGCTGACATCGTAGTCGCTAATTACCTGGATCGTCACTGGTAACTGTGTGCAACGAGCATCATTCCGATCAAAACGGCCTGGGAATTCCCTACATTTTCAGGCCGTTTTCTTCAACTTTTAGTAAATTGAATATAAACCTTTGACATGAAAATAGCAGACTTATACATCCGGGTATCAACAGATGAACAGGCAGACAAGGGCTATTCTCAGCGTAGCCAGGAAGAATTGCTCCGCCGTTATTGCAACATTAATAATGTATCCGTTCGTCAGGTGATCTTTGAAGATCATTCGGCCAAGACTTTTAACCGTCCTCAGTGGAAAAGGTACTTACTAGACCTTAAAAGACACAAGGGCAAAGCGGACCTTGTTCTGTTTATTAAGTGGGACCGTTTCAGCCGGAATGCCGGGGATGCCTACCAAATGATTAATACCCTCCGCAAGTTGGGAGTAGAACCCCAGGCCATCGAGCAGCCGCTGGACTTATCCGTTCCGGAAAACAAAATGATGCTGGCCTTCTACCTTGCCGCCCCGGAAGTGGAGAACGACCGGCGGGCATTGAATGTAATAGCTGGAATGCGGCGGGCCAAAAAGGAAGGGCGTTATATGGGTCTGGCGCCTGTCGGCTATATCAACAAAACGGATGAATTAGGCAGGAAATACATTGCCCCCGAGGAACCCCTAGCCGGTATTGTCCGGTGGTCTTTTGAACAGGTAGCCGAAGCCACTTATAATACAGAACAGGTCTATAAGATAGCAAGGGAAAAGGGATTTAAAGGAGCCAAAAGCCTCTTTTGGACTTGCATTACCAACCCCGTCTATTGCGGAAAGATATTCCTTGAAAAGTACAAAGAAGAGGAATCTCAATTCATAAAGGCCAAGCATGAACCTATTATAACCGAGGAATTGTATTACAAGGTCCAGGACGTTCTTCATGGAAGAAAAAGAAATACCTACCGGCTGAAAGTGGTATCGAATGTCAGCTTGCCCCTACGGGGATTCCTCCTTTGCCCCGAATGCGGCAAGATTTTGACCGGCAGTGCCTCCAAAGGCCGGAACAAGTATTATTCCTATTATCATTGCTTTGATGGGTGTACCTGTCGGTTCAGCGCCGATGCCGTGAACGATTGCTTGATCTATGAGCTAAAGAAATATATCCCCCGCCCGGAGGCAATAGACGTTTATAAAGTCGTCCTCACCGAATCCTGGTACAGCCAAACCGCGCCCCTTCTTAATGATCGGAAGGAACTGTTAGCCCAGGTCGCCCAGGTGGAAGATAAGATTGCCTATATCGAGGAATTGGTAGCCTCTAAACAACTTGCGCCTGCCGATTTTCGGGACATGAAATCGAAGTATGCAGAGCAGTTAGAAAGGCTTAAAGCCCGGCTTTCGGCACGGGAAGAGGACCAGGACATGCCCGGCCTGCTGGATGCGGGAATAGATAATCTTCTGAAACTGGACTATATCTACCAGGATGGCGAAATAGAAAAGAAGCGGGAAGTCATTGGTTCGATGTACCCGGAAAAATTGACTTTTGACGGAGAGCGACTTCGAACCACAAGAATCAATGAAGCGGCCCGGATAATATACACGCTGGACAAGGCTTTCAGCGAAAATGGAAAAGGACAAAGCGGGAATATTCCTGCTTTGTCCTCTCAAGTCGGGAAGACAGGATTCGCACCTATTTAATTTCACATTTTGACAGCCCTGCCAAAAACTGTACATAATAGCATATAGGTAACGGTTTCAACAAATAAACTGCTTTGGCGATGGTTAAGCGAAATTGAGGAAAGTAAAGAAAGATTAAGAAAAACCGACCACCAAACCGACCACCGATTAATTATTTAACTATTTTAGCGGCCTAAGACCCCGTGAATGCTAAATGTAAATTTTAACCTAAGAAAGCAGACAAGTAAAAAGCCTGAAGTTATTTATTTGGTGCTTAGATGGAACGCAAATAATTACCGATATACAACCAGGTTCAAAATTCTACCTAAAAATTGGGACCTCCAAAAGCAAAGGGTAAAGAATGTAATTAGCGAACCCCTTAAAGACGCGATCAATAAGCATTTAGGCGAAATAGAAACGGCGGCAAAAAAATTGTACGCAGAGGCCATTATCAGCCATATACACCCTACCAAAGAATATTTCAAAGACAGGCTGGATAAATGGACCGGTCGGAAAGTGGAAGAAAAAGCCAATTTTTGGGGTTTTGTGAATAACTATGTTGATACCTCACTAAATCGTATTGACCCGCGAACAGGGCGAACTATAAGCAAGAGAACAATTCAAGAATATAATACCACGGTAAAGGCATTGCGGGAATTCGAAACTGAAAACCGGGAAACAATTGATTTTGATAATATAAGCCTATCCACCCTTACCGACTTCCGGGACTACTTAACTACCGTCAAACGCTATAAAGTAAAAGACAAAATTAATAATAAAACAGTAGAAGAACCCTATTCACTGAACAACATCGCAAAGCACATTGATAATTTAAGGCAATTTCTTAGAGCCGCCGCCGCCGCCAAAATTCCATTTGATACAGATATATTAAATAATAATAAATTCAGACCCGTTAGGGAAAATGTTTACAATGTGTATTTGAATGAAACAGAATTAGCGGCCATTGCAGCATTAAACCTTTCTGCTCTTTCACGACTTGACAAGGCAAGGGACCTCTTTTTGATCGGTTGTTACACAGGTTTGCGGATCAGCGATTACAATAACATTAAACCGCACAATATCAAAGGGGAGTTTATTCACATATACCAGGCAAAAACAGGCGGACGGGTAATTATTCCTATACACCCTACAGTAAAGGGCATATTGGGAAAATACAACGGAAGTATTCCCCCTAAAATTTCGGATCAGAAACTTAATGAGTATATAAAAGAGGTATGCAAAAAAGCGGGCATAAAAGAACATACAGAAAAGCAAAGAACTAAAGGCGGCGCAAAAGTTGCTACTGTGTTGGAAAAATGGGAAATGGTCAGCAGTCATACCGCCCGCCGTAGCTTCGCCAGTAATATGACAAAAGGGGGCATTCCAATACAAACAATAATGAAGATAACCGGGCACACAAAAGAAAGCTCCTTCCTAAAATATGTAAAACTGTCCTCCGCCGAACATGCCGAAATAATGGGTAAGCACTGGCAGGAACAACACTTAAATGAAAACTAAAATTCCTTATGATTGAAATAGACAAATATTTGGGCTGGTATAAAGGCTTAACACAGGAAATAGCGAGTTACAACCTGCAAAAGCGAAGCTATGAAAGGACTAAATCCGTAACCAGTTATTTGAAAAAAAGGTGGGGTGGCGAAAACATTATAGGAGCATTTATATCCGGTTTGGGACCAGGAAATAGAGAAATTTCCTGGAAATTTTGGGTTCATTTCGATAATGTATTACAACAACAAAAGAAAGATTTAGAAGACCATGAGGTAATTATAGGACGGTCCCCAAACTTCATTTACTATTATACAAGCAGTCATTACCTTCCAAATATGAAAGAATGGGAGGATTTAGATTATTTCAGGAAAAAACAAATGGAAAGTACGGAAAGAATGTTTACTGCAATACTTCGTCGAAGCATCATCAGCGACAAAGAACGCATGAAAAAGGAATTTGATGATACAATAGAATATATACGTCAAAGCCCATTTTACGAAAATGTTATTGCCGGCCATCCTATAGCAAAAGACATTATTGATAGTGAAGCCAACAAGGCAAAAGGCAAAGGATGGGATAGCTTTATAACATGGATATATTCCATTGATTTATCAAACTGGCTGACTGACAAAATAAATAATATTGAAAATGATAGTGTAATTCTTAAAAACGAAATTCCTCTATTGAAATGGGAGGCACCGGTTAATACTCTATATACACTATTCTTTGATTTGTTACAAAATAAGATTATTACCTGGAACGGAAAAACGAATGAAGGCGACAAGATGGAAATTGCCCGCATGTTGTCAAATTATTTTGTTAATAAAGACGGAGAGCGATTGAGTGTAGAAATGATAAAGCAAACTTTAAAGCCAGGCACAGCAAAAGCAAAAAAGAAAATAGAAATACGAGACTTCGTTTTATCTGTAAATAAAAATCAGAAAAAAGACAAGGAATAATTACCGCATCCATACTGCATTTCAGCTTGTAAAAATATCCCGTAACATATACGGGATATTTTTATTCCATTACATCCGTACGTCCTTTGTGCCATTAAAACAAGTTAAAACATGGCGCAAAAAACACTCTTACAAGTTGAGGCCATTACAAGCGAAGCCTTAGTAATGGAAATGGAAAAAAGATTTTCAAAAATAATTGATGCGAAGCTTACAAAATTACATCCCCCGGCAAACGAAGACCCATTTATTACAAGGCAAGACGTGGCCGCCATGTTCCATATAACATTGCCAACGGTTCACAGTTGGATACATGGAAAAATATTAAAACCTTATAAGATCGGCAACAAAACCCGATTTCTCCTAAGTGAAGTAAAAGCCGCCGCGATTGGAACACATGCAGGCAGCAAAAAAGGAGTAGGCAATGAATAAGAAATTGCTTGAACAGGTCCGTCAACAAAAGGAGAGTCTGATTATTGATTGTATTGATGCCCTTGCCACGGCAAATATCATAGATGTTGACAACGAAGAATCGAAGGAAGCATTGGAGGCAGCGGTAAAAATTATTGCAACTTATCCCGGTGTAGAAAATCTAAAGAGAAGCGTTTTGAAAGGGAATAACCCGGACCACTATGCCATTAAAGCTTACACCCTATTGACCGGCATAAGTCTGGCGGGCGAAGCTTCGCCGTTTGGGCTTGCCTTGATAAATGAAGCACTGGCGTACGCATTACAACATCTACAGGACAATATAGGTGATTGACGGGATACAGCTAACCTTTCATACGTCAAACCCTAAAAGCCATCTTTTGGGGTTGTCGTGTTGGGAGATATTGGTAAATGAAAAGACCGGGCAAAAAATAAATGACATACGGTCAACCAATATTAGGGGCTTAGATATGAAATTAAAACCTTCTATATATGGCGGTTACACCCTTTTGGGAAATGGTAGTTTTCATAAGTTCCACAATTGCGGCGAACAAAATGCAGATCAATTCACTTTTGCAAAGCTTTCGCAATCAATTGACAGCTTTGCAGATATTTTCGGGGTTGACTCTGAAAAATGTTTCATTCACGGATTAGAAATAGGTGTTAATATACCCTTGCCATATTCGCCGCTTAGGGTGTTCAAAAATCTTGTATGCTACCGCTCCCGAGCATTTACCCAAATAAATAAAAAGAATGCCCGTAATGGGCTGCAATGCGCTTTAACGCAATATAGAGTGAAGGTATACGACAAGGAAAAGCAAAGCGGCTTAAAATGTGGTCATTTGCTACGGTTTGAAATATCCATTGATAAAATGCAGATATTATCCAAATATGGTATATCAACCCTGGCCGATCTTCATAATCCGAAGAAACTATATCCGCTAGTTGATTTGCTTAAAGAGGCATTGCAGGGCATTATTTGGACCGATACCGGGTTAAATCTAAAACTTCTTACTGCCAGGGAGCAAAAACAATGGCTTTATTACAGCAATCCTAAAATGTGGGAATCATTAGGGAAGTATCAACGGAATAGGGCTCTTAAAACATGGGGAAACCTGCTAAGAAAATACGGTCAACCGCCTAATCTTTTACCGCTTGTATTGGATACCTGGGAACGGCTGTTTTCTACTGCATTTGAAGCGGAAAAACCGCAACCTTCTTACCAACATAATTTAGAAATGGAAGCACATGAAACCGCAACCTTCTTACCGCTAGAATGTACGGTAAAAAAGTTGCGCAATACTATTGAAAAACCCATAAGCCCTATTGCAAGTTCTGGCAATAAGAAAAACTATAATATAACCCATAACAATGACCTCGAAAAAGTACCCCTAAAACGTTGTTGTTTATCATGCGGGAAAGATATAAGTCAACAAAGTCCCCGAGCTATTTTTTGTTCTGAAAACATTTACGGCAAAGCGGCTAAACAATGCAGGAACGCACACAGCAATAAACGAAGGGACAAAAAAAGAATAATTCAAAAAGCCATGACAACAGATTACTACCTGGTTATTACCTATACAGACGAAAATGGGAACGCATATACGGACACGCTTCATCCAACAGAATTAAATGTTTCAAAAGAATGGTTAGACAGGATTCAAAATATATTTCTACAACCATAGAACAATACGAAATACACAAAACTAAAAACAAATGGAAAAGTTATCACTAAGAAAATACGCCGCAATAATTGGGGTAAGCCATACAGCCGTAGCAAAAGCTGTCAAATCTGGCCACATTAACAAGGGATGGGACCGGGATACAAAAAAAATAATTGCTGACATAGCCAATAAAGAGTGGGGAAATAGTATAAGGGAAAAGAATGTAAGCCAGGGCAAAGAAGCCAGGGTAAAAACAACATCAGAAAATTTCAGCGAAACGCATTTGACAGAACAGGACTATACTCCGACAAGCGAAGAAATGTCCCTTTCTGAAGCCCGCCGCCGTAAGGAAATATATAACGCTGAAATCGCAAGGATAGGCGCATTAAAAGAGCAGAGCCTATATGTTGAGAAAGAAAAAGTATATAAACAGTTATTTGATTTTGGACAAACAATAAGGGTTGCCCTTCAGGCCATCCCGGATAGACTTACGGACGAAATATTAGCAGCAAAGACCCGGTTTGATGCCCATAGCATACTATTAAATGCAATTAACGACGCATTGCACAGCCTTGCAGCCCCGCCAACTATTGAATAAAAAAGATATGTTTTTATATCCTATACGTGCCCCGTAAGAAAAAGAAAGGAAACAGTGACAAGCATTAAATTGAAAGATTGCATTAAATAATTGGTTTCCTTATTAAAGTGCAATCGTTAAAAGGTTAAAATAAAGAATATGGATGCAACAATGAAAATAGCCGTTATTCTTTCGGCATTTGACAAAATGAGTTCGGTAGTAGATAGTGCGACAGAGAATGCCCAAAAGAAACTACGGGGCATTATGGGTAAGAATTTCATTGAAGGAACTGCTATGATTGAGACGGGACGTAAGATAATTGGCAGTTTGGAGCCAGCAGTAAAAGCCTATGCTGATCTTGAGCAAAGTAGCATAGACTTGAAAGCAGCTATGATGGATAGCACTGGCGCGGTCAATGAAAATTATGAAAAAATAGATTCCCTGGCTGAAAAGCTGGGGAATGCTCTCCCGGGTACAACTGCCGATTTTCACCAGCTTTTTGAAGCCATGTTTAACAATGGCATCAAAGCGCAACAAATTCTAAAGGGGGTCGGTCAGGCGGCGGCGTATTTGGCCGTTGATCTCAAAATGCCCTATACTCAGGCTGGCATCTTCGCGGCTAAGATGCAACAGGCAACCGGCGTTGCGGATAATGAAATGTTGAAGTTTATGGATACGATCAGCCGGGTAAATGCATTAGGCGTGGATGCGTCCGAAATGCAGTATGCATTTGGGCGAAGTGCTGGTACTTTGAAATCATTGGGGTTGCAAGGGTTAGAGGCATCAAAGAGCATTGCAGTTTTATACGCTCAATTGATCCGTACAGGGCAGACGGGTGAAACGTCGGCAAGCTCATTCAATAATATAATGGCTGCTCTCCTTGACCCTAAGAAATACGACAACTTCGCAGCAATGGCAGATCAGTTGGGAGTAAAATTTTCGTTTTTTCGAAACGGTAAGTTCCTGGGCGTGGAGAATATGATTCAGCAATTCGACAAACTAAAGGATTTGTCAACTACTAAAAAGGCTCAAATCATTAATGCGCTTACGGGCGGTGGACAAGATGCACAGGCAATGAGTACTTTAGTTTCTGCGGGGACAGATGGCTACCGTAAAATGCGAGCGGAGATGGAAAAAAAGGCCGCATTGGATGACAAAATAAAATTGAAACTTCAAGGCTTAAATGCAATGTGGGAGGCCACAACGGGTACAATCACGAACATGATTGCCGCATTGGGCGCAGGGCTTGCGCCAATTCTTAGTCCTTTGATACAAAAGATCGGTGACATGGCAGGGGTTATTCAGGACTGGCTTAAACAAAATCCGGCAATGGCTAGATTTATTTCGATGGCCGTTACCCTGACCGGTGTTGCTGTAACCATGTTCGGAATTATTAAAGTCATTAAGGGAATTCAAATTGCTATGCAGTTGTTAAATCTTACGCTAGAGGCAAACCTCTTCTTGGTTATTGCCGCCGCGGCAATATTGGCTATATCCTTGATCTATGCCAATTGGGATAAAATAAGCGCCTGGTTTGCGGCTTTGTGGAATAAAATAAAAGCAATTTTTTCTGCTGTCTGGAATCGGATAAAAAACATGTTTTTGAATTACACCCCACAAGGTTTAATAATAAAGCATTGGGAAAAGATCGTATCATTCTTTGCCAATATTTGGGACGGGGTGAAATCTGGTATTATTGCAATAGGTCGCTGGTTTTATAACCTGAATCAAATGTTCTTTAATGCAGGTAAGAATATTATTAATTCTGTTTGGTCCGGTATTAAATCTTTTGTAAACAAGCCTTATGAAGCTGTTAAGGCGATGGTCCAAAAGATTAGAAATCTTTTGCCTTTTTCTCCGGCTAAAGATGGTCCATTGCGCGATATTCACAAAATACGGTTAGTTGAAACTATTGCGGAAAGCATTAAGCCAAATGCGCTGGTTAATAAGATGCGTCATGTCGCCCAGCTCACCTTTGACACAGTATCTAAAAGGCCGTCGGGTCCGCGTCCGGCTGGTGCAACGCAAGCGAATACCGGAAGCGGGGGGATCACCTTTAATATTACGCTGAATGGCGGCGCGACAAAACAAGACGCAAGTTTAGTTATGCAGGAGATTGAAAAGCGTTTTCCGCAACTAATGAATAAATACCAGGCCCGACAAGCCCGGGTATTGATTTAGCTAAAAGGGGATTTTACAGTGTTCTACAGCCTTTAAAAGTGAACCCCGGACTACAATAGGCCCGGGGTTCTTTACTACCTATTGAAATATTTATTATATGCATCCCTGTTCGTTGTTCTTTTCCCTGGTTGAAGTTTCTTTTTACCACCCATCCCCTGTTCAGCAGGTTCACTGCCTTTTAATCTTCTTTCAACTTCAGTTAACAATTCTTTGTATTGTAAATTAATTATCGGATCAAGAGCTACACGCAAGGTCTTAATTTCTCTTGCTATTTGATCATTGGTTAATGTAGATTTCATAATTCAATCTACTAAAGTAATGCAGAGAAGCAAAATAAAAAGCCCATCCCCTATGCATTGGCATTCCAATGGGGGAATATATATAGTCGTGACACTGGCCATAGCGGTGTACATCCGGCGGGCTTGTTCGTCATGGCGAGCGGATTATAAGGGCTTACATGGTCCATTCCAAATACGGGATGAATATCCCCCCCGGGGAGCGTGGGTCCTTTTTCGGTCGTCGTCATGCGGCGGCGAACAGCCCCGAAAAAACACTTGTCACAGATTTTTTTTTGGTTTACACTAATTAACTATAATTGCAGTAGGGAAACGCATAATTTGAGCGTTAAGAAAACTAAAAGCAAATAAGAGTAGGTAATGTAAATTTTTAAATTGTGGCCGCTATTAAAAAAGCCCGCTTTTACCATTAAACCAACTTAAAAGCAATAAGCCTTAACGTTGTAAACAGTTTCCATTAAATCCCAAACCCTAATTTGAAAAGAACCGCCATGAAAACAGAAACGGAAGTAAGAAACCAACAAGCCATCAATGATTTTTTCCGGGGTTTCGGAACCGATACAGCAAAGGAGTACAGTAAGTCATTTATTGATCTAGCTGCAATGGTTGCCGAAAAACAAAACCTCACTGATAACTACCGGGAAGATTTAATAAGCAAAATAAGGGACCTCAATACCTTGATCCTTCAGTTAGGCGAAATGGCCGAAGTATCACCGCCGATTTTGCAAAGGCTGTATCAAAAAAACTAAACCAATGCTATCCAATAATAGCAACCTTAATTATGGTTGCTATTTTATTTTACATGCCGAAATTTTGAACAGTAACAAAAAGAACAAAATAGGGTGGAAAATGGGGTAAGGTAAAGTATTTGACCACCAAACCGACCACCACAAATTTAAGATGCCACGTAATTAATTTATTATCAATTAATTACGTGGCATCTATGTCGGGAAGACAGGATTCGAACCTGCGACCCCCTGGTCCCAAACCAGGTGCGCTACCGGCCTGCGCTACTTCCCGAACGGGTATTTTGGGATACCGTTGCCTGGGGTATCGTAGACGCCGCAGCCTTGTGGGGCGGAGGCATCGGGGCAACCCGGGCAATGAGCGGCAAAAATAGGGATTTAAAACGGAATTAGCGAGAGAAAAACAGGAAAAGCATGATAAGGGGATAGAAAAGTGAGATAAAGACTAAAAGGCTGGATAAAGGCAGCGAATAACCCGGTTAGAGATTCCACCAATAGTTGAATTTTAGGACGAAGGCGCGGCTGCGTACGGAAAAAGGGGTGGTCAGGTAGTTGTCGGTATAAACCAGGAAGAGGTCGGAGGCAGGTTTATAGCGCCATTGCAGGCGGGTATTGAGGTTCATGTTCCGGGTCTGCTGGTTGTATTGGATGTAAGTGGTCAGGAATAGGGTGTTGGTCATCGTAATGTCGATGCGGGGGCCTACCAGCCAAAAGCTGACATTACCCCAGGGCTGGGGAAGATTGAGGTTGGTGTAGGTGGTGCTCATGGTGATGTTGACATAAGGTTGGATGCGGTAGCCCACATCGTTGGTAAACATCAGCTTGGTCCCATTGGCATAGTAGCCGCCATAACGCAGGGAAAAGTCATAAGTGAAGAGAGCCTGGGGCTTGCTGACATAATCGAGGCCCACAGTATTCCAGCGGTGGCGCGTGCCTTTCGCCAGGGTATTTTTTCCGGTATTGGTCGGGTCGAAAGGCTGCAGCAGTTGCACGTAGTCATTCATCAATACGCCGGCCAGGGTGCTCTTGTCACGGAAAGTGGTAAGCCAGGTGAAGATGGTTTCGTTGTCGGTGCGATGAAAAGACTCATCGTAGAAATAGGTGGATGTAAGCTGGGGACCATGACTAAGTACAACTCCGCCGCGCGGAAGAAAGAAATAGGAGAGCAGAGGGTTGAGTTTGAAATAGCCCTGCCGGGGGACATATCCGACCTCGGCATTGTAATTACTTCCGGTATACTCATAGCCCGCTCCAATCAGCCAATGCCGGTCGGTGTACTGGAGGTTGCCGGCATGGACGTAGTCATCCCCTCGCCGGCCGGGGCTGAAGGATTTTAGGAACAACATTTTGCCGGTCCAATAATTGTCGGAAGAGGCCAGGTTGAATTCCACGCCCATATTGCGATTGTACTGGGAATAAACCGGATGAGTCGTATCCTTACCCGGCTGATAGTGCACCGACTGCTTGTTGATGAAGATAAACCCAATATTGGATCTTGAAAAAATCTTGCGCTGAATGGCTACTACCGAAAAATTTTGTTCGGGCAGCCCAATCGAGTCTACTTTACCGGTCTGCATATCCATCAACCCGATACGCCAGTTAGCATCCAGCTTACCACTAAGCCGGGCGCCAAATTCAATGGGCGTCCCCAATCCAATCCGCCGGGAAAAGAAGGGCCTGACATCAGCATAACCAAGATTATTGAAGTGGTCGGCATTCTCGAGGAAAAATTGTCTCCTTTCCGGATAGAATAACTCATACCTGCTGAGGTCGATGACCTGCCGGTCGACATCTACCTGCGAAAAATCGGGATTGACGGTCAGGTCAAGGTTGAGGGAAGACGTAACAGCTATCTTGGCGTCCCCACCTATCTCCTTTTTATACACGTTGCCCTTCCCATTCGTATAATCTTTCTGTATCCCACCCAACACATAGGGTATAACGGAAATATTCGGCCCGGGCGACGGCGGCGGCACATCCCATACCAATACTCCCGTATAAGCCAGCGAAGCGGTGGGGAATTGACGGGGAACCGGTGCCCAGCTTGATTTCTCGGTCGTCTTTAGGTCGTTACGGCTGAAGTTGATGCCCCAGTGTGTCAGTCCGTTCCGGTAACGAAGAGTTTTAAACGGAATGGCTATTTCCAATACCCAGCGGTCGCTATAACGACGAACTATCGAACTCCATTTGTTGTCCCAGCTAAGGTCGACCTTACCGCCTTCATACATCAGCCCATCCCACTGTCCCCCGGCGGCATTGGCTCCGAAGGAGAAACCACTGGTCTGATCTTCGAAGGGATCGATAAAGAAAATGAAGTTGTCGTTCTTTATAAAACTAAAATCGCGATGCAACGACTCTACCATGTCCCGGCCCGGACCGGCATCGAAACATTCGGCAACCAGGTACAGATATTTATCATCATAGGTCATCCGAACTTCTGTCCGGAGATTAGCATGGCTCGTGTCCATCGGAAGCACCATGTAAAAATTACCTGCCTTTTCTGCGACCTGCCAGGCCGGCTCATTAATAAAACCATCTACCCGGATCGGACTCTCAGCCCGATGAATGTGCAATTCAAATCCGGCGTTCTTTTTTTGAGCGATAACATAAAAAGGAATAAAGAAAAGTAGGTATCCTGTAAGCAGTCGTTGGGCAATCATCCCAAAAAATACAATTTTTTTTACGGATTGAGTGCTGATGACACCCGATTAAAGTTACTAAAATTTTTGCTAGTATGGGGCAGGCGCATAATGTTGTCAATATCGCCAGGATTTAAGGTCAGCCCCTTTCGGGGCACGGCTTTTCACCTCTTCCGTCCATTTTTTGATATACATCTGGTGATAACGCAGGCGGCTGATATAGTTGGGTTGCGTGTGGTCGCCATTCCAGCAGTGTTCGGCCCGATCGCCATAGTCTATCTGACAGTTACAAGTTGGATTGTTTAGTTTCTTCAATATATCTTCTGCAGCATATACGGCATCATTCAGATAGTAGCTATCCATATCCCCCACATAGATGTGGATCTTTCCTTTGAGTTTTTCTCCGAAACGCGGCCAGTCCCGCTGAATAATGTGAGCAAGGTCGAAGTGCTCCTTCCAATAAGCGGCTACAGACGAGTCTATGGCTCCGGTGTATTTGTCAAAAATGCGTTTCGGATATCCGTCTCCATCAGCTGGAGAGAAAACAGCCTCCCAGATGTCGAATTGGTCGCCGCTCCGGCTGCGGGTGCCCAGGGCAAGCTCCCGCTGGTTCATTTCCTTTATCAGTGCGCTTACATGCCCCAGATAATCACGGTAGCCTGGTCGGGGAGTCTGCTTGTAGTCGCCCGCTGCATAATAGGCGTTCCTGTTGTTGTATAGGTCGATCGTGGTATAGTGATGAAAGTCCACTGGGTCGGGGCAGGCTGCATAACAGCCATTGTATTCATCCGGATAGAATACCTGTACTGCCAATGCTTCCCAGCCGCCGGTGGAGCCGCCATAAGTGAAGCGGGCCCAGCCCTGGCCGATGCCGCGGAAGCGTCGTTCGATCTCCGGGATCAGTTCGTAGGTGATCGCATCCCCATATGGGCCCAGGTTTTCGGAGTTGACGGCATAAGAGTCATCATAATAGGGGTTGGCATGTTCTATTTCGATGGCCAGCACCCTGGGAAAACGGGGTCCGGTCCATAACCGGTAAAAGTCATACGCTTCCTGTTGAACGATCTTCTTGTAATTGGCAATGCGAAAGCGGGTATTGGAATCCGGCGGCAGATTTGTGTCCGGAGGAATGGTTCGGAATCCATCGAAGTCGGAAGGGAAGTGGCCGTGGAAAATCGCCAACGGATATTTTACTTGTGGATGGTCGTCGAATCCTTCCGGCAGAAGCACATGCGCACCAAGAAACATGGGGCGCCCCCAGAATTCGGAGAGAAGCTTACTTTGTATGCGGATGTGTTTTATATAGCGGGTATCCTGTGGTTCTTTGATGGGGGGAATGGTCTGATCGATGGTGAGGCTGATCTCGCCGGAAGTGGCCGGGTCGAAATGCAGCTTTACCGGCGTGGAATAAATATTTCCCGGGGCCTCGTTCCAGTGCTGCCCCTCGCCCCTGTCCATCGGGAGTTTGACGATATGTCCATTCTTCAGATGAAAGGTCTCGTATTTATGCAGTATTACCTGTACGTAATAGTCACCGGCGGGCACGTCTTTTAGTCTTTCCAGCGGATAACCAAAAGCATGCATGTCTACCAGCTGCGAATGATGCGGCTGCCAGCCATCGACGTCGATGCCAAATACCAGCTGTGTACCCGCTGCGTCATTTATCTGAAACCGGGGTTCGGTTTTGTTGTTGTTGGAGAGCAGCAATAATAACCGGCCGTCCAGGTTTTCCTGCTGCAGAGCCGGGGCAATGGTTACCCGGAAGGTTTGGGTCCAGCCCAGCAATGGAAGCAACAGAAAAGCCAGGCAGCCTATTTGCTTTTTAGCAGTAAGCATATCCTGGTTTTTTTTAAGGTCTATTCCAGCCCTAATGAAATATTATTAATTGGGAAGTTTAAAGTAGTTCTTGACCGAGTTATAATCACTCCACTGCAGCCCGGGAGTTGCGGAGGCAGGTTTGGTGCCGGGTATGATAATGTACCGGTATCGGAGAGTATCCCCCCGCGAACTGGCATTGACGTTGGACGTAAGTAAGATCTGGCCTACAAAAAAATCAGGAGTGATGCTAATACCATTGGAAAAGATGAGATCTGTGTAGGGAAGAGGGACTACATCCGGGTTAGCGGAAGTGCCAAAGTTAGCATATACTTTTATCTCACCCTGTGAAAGGACGGTAGCAGTAATCTTAGGAGCTGAGATAACCGTAAAATAATCCAGCGTGTCAAGCTTATGGGTCGTTGGATTACGAGAGGTATCTGGAATAAAGGCAGCACTAAGCCAGGCCGAGTAGGTAACGTTGGCTGTGGCGGAGTCACCTTTAGGTCCCTGTGCACCGGCGGCTCCGGCGGCGCCCGCAGGACCAGCAGGTCCGGCAGGACCAGTATCACCTTTTTTACAGGAATAAATGAAGATGGCAGCAAAGAGTATTATTGCCAAATAAGAGTAAAGTTTTGGTTTCATAACTTTTTATTTGAAGTATCAAATTGAATGCAGGAATAACAATTTAAGCATTATATGCAAGAATTCCCGCGTGCTAAAACACTTTTTTTGGGATTTCTCTACCGGAACCGGGGATTTTCCGGTTTTCCCGCTTTTTCCAGCCTCCCGGGATGCAGTTTGTAGGGTTGTCTGGTTCTTAAAAGCGGAGGGGAAAGAACAAAAAAAAATGCCCTCGTCAAAGAACGACCATCCCATCAGGTCAGCCGCGATTCAAAAATTCGGATCGAAATTGAAGTAGATGGATTCGACAGTCCAACCATGTTCCCGCTCAGCGCTGCCGATTCGGGAACCTGCGGATAGGTTGTAGGCGGGCCTTCGACCTTCCCACTTGGATGGGTACCCGATAGATGAACTCCGAGTTCCTTCTTTACAGCTCCGGACCACTACGTCGCGCTGATCGCGAACGCTATATAATCTTTGGTGATCTTCTGATCTGACCGAGAATACATTACCGTGTCCGCGGATTGCTGTGGCTAGACAATGTGAAATTGCTTTAAAAATTTGTATGTAATCATTTGTTCTAATTTCTAAAAAAGACGGGCGGCAAGCAAAAGACGACTACGTATTAATATTAGCGAATGTCACCTCTGGCTTTAATATCTATTGACTATACCGGTTCCCATTCCTGCCTTGCCTCCTGAGATAATAAATCCATCGCGCATTTTTTGCAATTCATCTTTTTGCTATCTTGTCGACATGCAATCTACATCTCCTGAACACTCGTATGAAAAAAACAATATGAATATTCAATCTGTCCAGATAATGAGAGGGATAGCCTCCATACTGGTAGTATTGCTTCATATATCGATCAAAGGATCTCAATATGGTAATGGGGCCTTAAAGGGTTTCGCAATGGGGGGCTCGGGTGTAGACCTGTTTTTTATTATCTCAGGGTATATTATGTGTGTATCCACCGTTGGCCGTCCCTTGAATTTTTCCCAATTCATGCTTCTCCGGATAAAAAGAATCATGCCGCTTTACTGGCTTGTTACGACAATAGCATTAGTAATATATCTGTACAACCCTAAGATCGTCAATACGTCCGGGGGTGAAACCAGTATCTGGGCCTCCTATGTTTTATTTCCCAACGGTAAAAAATTCCTGAATTCAAATGGGTGGACGCTCAGCTATGAATTTTTTTTCTATTTCATATTTGCTTTCTTCATCAGTAAGGGGACCTATAAAACTATGCAGGCAACCTCAATCATACTCTTGCTATTGGTGGTGATTGGTCTTTGTGTTAATTATAATGGTTTTCTTTTTTATTTTTCAACCAATATTTTATATCTCGAATTTGTATTTGGGATGGGTTGTTTTTATTTATTGAATAAGCAAAAAATCCAGCTTGCTCCTAAATACGGTATAGTATTGTGCCTGGCGGGAAGCTTTTTGCTGGCGCTGGAAGTGTTTTTCTCCATTCCTGGCCAGGAAAGGGGGAGGGGCTATTTTTGGGGAATTCCGATGCTGTCGATATTCATCGGGTTAATATCCCTGGAAGCTATCATTCGACGGAATAAATCTCTGCTTAGGTCATTGTTTCTTGAAATAGGGAATTCCTCCTTTTCTCTATATTTAGTCCACCCCTTTGTGCTAAGCGGCACGGCCATCTGTTTAAAGCGACTGAAATTGGCCTCTAACCCCTATTTATTCACGGTATTGCTACTTACATTTGCAATCATCATCGGGCATTTGGTCTATTTATATGTAGAAAGACCTCTGACGACACTGGTGAGAAGAAATTTGGCATGGCAACCATCCGCTCCACGACAATAGGTCATTGCTAAGCAGTACAAAAAAAACCTTAAAATGATGTCATTAGACATGCTCATCCTCGACTTAATAGGTAAGGAGGAACTTGCAGAGAAAATGGCTCAAAAGCTCAACCACGTGGATCTCCAGGACAGGTTTATGAACTTGTATGCAGAGATTATAAGCCATCCCGAAAATCACAAGAAGTTCAAATTGGTTGTAGGAAATACCGAGAATCTTAGGTAGTTAGTCATCCTCTGGCATGAACTTTATGTGGACAAATTATTTCAATATCTGAACAGGCCTTATTATGTAGGCCTTTATTCCGCAGCACGATCATATGGAGCAAGTCATCAGCAAATACATCAAAACTACCTTATAACTTCTCTGCCTGCCTTACCAGATGTCGGCATACAGTCTACCAATAATTTTTCATCAGATCGGTCACCCACTCGGGCTGTTTTATTTCATTAGGAGGTAGAAATTCTTTAAAAGCCGGCTTTATGTCAAGCACTGGTGAACCGTCAATGGCATCGAGACCTTTTACCCTTATGGTACGTCCGTTACACTCAAGCAGTTCAACGGTACAAAGCCCTATTTTGTTGGGCCTATCCTTTTTACGTTGCGAAAAGATACCGATTAGAGGATAGTCTGGATTTCCTCTGGGTCTGGCTAAAAAAACCACATTTGTATCATCAACTTTGTCAAAATAGAAAATGATCTCCAAGTGTGAAAAGGCTTCAATACCTGCAAAAGCCTCCGTGGGGACGAAAGATTCAAGCGTTATTTCTGATATTGTGTCACCCCATTGATCGTCAATTACCTCTCTTCGGGTATTGTGAACAGTGGCAATTGATTGTAGAATTATTTGCATGGCATGTTCTTAAATGACGATTTGCTATTTCGCAAGCTGATCAAATGTACAATTTTCAGTAAATCGGGCAAAATGGTTCGGGTTACTTCCTGCAAAGTCGGAATCCGAAGCTTATCCTCCAGGAAGGCGTGAAAGATCCCTTGGCGGTGTCCTCGAAAGAATTTAGCCCTGGAAATCCTCGGAATTTTGTAACTTTCTCGTAGGCATAGTGCAGTGTTTTAATTGTTAAGAATTGCGAAACGCCCAGTTATCGCTTATCAAAATTACGGCGGCCCCCACCGGGGTGACCGCAAAATACCTGCACTGTGCTTTTCTATACATTACTACTTTTTTCTGAAAGATTTAATAAAAATAAGTGAGTTTCTAGCCAAATATGGTCTAAAGAGATAGAAGCAAATCCAATCAGGGCATTCGACTGAAAACAGAAACGGGGATAGAGCCATCCGGGCGGGGCGGAACCCGCCAGGTCAATTTATCTCCTTCAAGTGTGAAGGCGCTGACGCGGGTTGTCTCATCCCAGTTAGGATAAGAAGCACGGTCTATATGAAATGTGATGGTGCCTGCGTCAACGGTATAGGTTCCAAAATGACAGCTGCTACTCAGAATGGCATCTTTGTATTCTTCCGGAGTGCCTTTCGCGCGATCTCCGGAAGCGAATTTTATGCGATCCGACCGAAATATTTCTACCACGTAATGGCCGTCGGCAGTAAAAATGGCGATACCTCGGGGGTCTTTTCCAAAATCGGCCACCCGGCTCGAATCTGGCAGGATTTTGTCGGCCGCAGTGAGACGCCAGGAGCCGACAAGCAATTTCGATTGCGAAAAGGCCTGCATTGTCATGAACGCGAGCAGGAGGAAGAAAAGGCCCTTTTTCAAGGCTGAAAATTGTTTTTTCATGAGTTTAATTTGTTGAAGGTTTATTGAGTAACAAATCTTCCGCTTATTATTCAGGTAAGAAAAAAGATTCAACAAACAGGCTTTTTATCTCAACATTCGCCGGTATCGCGGAGTACTTCACTAAAGGAGCCTGGGCGCCCTTTGCCGAAGGTACAACGATCAAAATGGCCGAATAGGGCGGGGTCAAAATGTCTTTTTCCGGATCATTTCCATCAGCCCGTCCCTGAATTTCTCGCCGATGGGAATCTGCATATCACCGATGTGGATGTGGTTATCCTGGATCTTATTCAGCTGCCTGATATTAACGATATAGGAATGATGCACCCGGGCAAAGGGCACGGGAAGCTGTGCTTCTATATCCTTTAATCGCCGGTAGGTCAGCACCTCGAAGGTTTGGGTCACGACCCGCACATATTCCTTCCGGCTTTCGAAAAAAAGGATCTCGGGCAAAAGGATCTTTCGAAGCTCGGTGCCGGATTTAACGAAGAAGTATTCATTACCGGTTTCCGCCGGTTTGTCTGTCACGGACATGCGCGGCTGGAAATAAGCCTCGACCTTTTTAGTAGCGGCCAAAAACCTCTTTAGCGTAATAGGCTTTAACAGATAGTCGATGGTATTGAAGGAATAACTCTCCGCGGCGTGCTCAAAGTGGGCGGTCGTAAAGACGATAGCTGTCTCGTCGGATAGCAAACCTGCCAGTTCCATGCCGGTAAGCAAAGGCATATTGATGTCCAAAAAAAGAAGATCCACCGCATTTTCCTTCAAAAAAGCGATGGCCTCCAGCGCATTGTAGCATCTGGCCAAAAGTTGCCAGGACGTGCTCTGTCCTATCAGCACTTCCAGCAGGTTTACCGCATTAGGTTCGTCATCGACTATCATGCACCGTAGATTCATGCAATGGTACTTTTAAGGTCGCCGTGAAATATTGACCGTCGTCAACCGTCTCCAGTTCAAAATTACCGTCATACAGAATAGACAACCGTTTGCGAAGGTTGGCCAAACCCAGGCCACCCGGCATCTTCTGGCCTGCATGCCTGTTGATGGCGTTCTTTGTACTGAAATAAAGGTAACCCTTCTGCTGAATCAGGGAAATCGCGATCTTATTGCATCCGCTGATCTTATCGACGCCGTGCTTGAAGATATTCTCCACAAAGGTCATCAGCAGCATAGGCGGGATCGGTGTTCCGGTATCAAAATGCTTTTCAAATCCGATCTCAGGCTCCGGCCTTATCCTTATTTTCTCCAGCGCGATGTAGTTATCCAGGAACTGCACTTCCGTAGCCAGCGGTACTGTCTCCTGGCTGCTCTGGTCGACAAAATACCGCATGATCTCCGACAGCCTTTCGATCAACAGCGCCGTCCGGGGCGAGTCCAGATAGGCCTCATAATACATGTTATTAAGGGTATTGAAGAGGAAATGCGGCTGGACCTGCGCTCTTAGCAGCTTAAGCTCGAACTGGCTCCGTTGCAATAAGGCCTCCTCCGACGCCTGTTTGATCATGAAATAAGCAATGGCCAGCCGGAAGATAAAGCTCAGCACAAAGACCGTAATGCCCGATAAAAAGAAAGTGACATAGGTTCCCGCGTCAAGCAACCTGGGGGCGGCCGAAATATACCTGCTATGGGTAGCCAAAGAGAGATAGACCTTGCCGGCGCCCGCCAGCAGCAACAGCAGAACGGATCCGGCTATATAGAGTGCATAGCGCTTCCTTTCGTAGAATCGCGGGTACAGCAAGCGGATATTGCCGTAAATGATCAGGGCGTAGAAGCAGGTGTTGATGATCGCGGAAGCCGCCGACCGTCTGGCGCCATCGCTCGACAGCATGCCGAAAAAGCTGATCAGCAGTATAGCCGCCCACACCAGGTATTGCAGCCTGGTCAGCGTCGCCCTTTCCTTCAATAGCCTCATTTTATCCATACCTGCTGCAAAATACCCGATTTCCGGCTGGCGTCCTGCATGCATTCAATAAACCTCCCTTTTTACTCAATAAAGGCCTTTGGGGGCGATTGTTTAGCCTTTCGACCATCAGGTTGAACAAATTTTTCGGCCGGGAAGATCCGGCATTCTTTTGTGAAAAATATGAAAAAATGGCTTTTGATCACCGCTGTATCGATGGGCGCCGCCCTTACCTTGTTCGCACAGGATAAAGGCAGACTGGAAGGAAGGATCAATGACGGGCAAAACCGGCCCCTTGCATCGACGACCGTGACATTGGTTGACCTATATGGCATCGTTGCTTCAAAAATCACTTTCCCGGATTCATCCGGCAGGTTTTCCATCGAAGAGATCCCCTACGGCCTGTTTACCTGTAAAATCAGCCACGCCGGCTACCAATCCATCACCAGAGATAGTATTGTTTTCACCCCCACAAGCGGCACCATCAACCTCGGCGACCTTACTATGGCCCCGTCAGGCAGGATACTGGCCGAGGTAACGGTTTCCGCCAGGTCACCGACCATCCGCAACGGCCCTGATAAAAAAGTCTTCTCCGTTAACCAAAGCCTTGTCAGCCTTGGAGGTTCGGCTGCCGATCTCCTGCAAAATGTCCCTACCCTGCAGGTGGACGCAAACGGTAATGTGAGCCTGCGGGGAGCGACCGACCTGAAAGTGCTCGTAGACGGCAAACGCAGCCTTATCGGTGGCGGGACGGTTGCCCAGGTGCTGCAATCCATTCCGGCCAGTTCTATCGACCGGGTGGAGATCATCACCAACCCTTCGGCAAAATATGACGCCGAAGGCCAAGCCCTTGTCAATATTGTGTTGAAGAAGAATAATGCTGCCGGATTAAATGGCTCCGTTGCGGTAACCGGGGGTACGAGGGATAACTATAACGCGGCTACATCGATAAGCTACCAAAACAGCAGGATCAATTGGTACGGCAACTATAGCTATCAGCGCCGAAATACCTACAGCAACGGATTCCAGGATATGACCTACCTGCTTTCTCCCGCCGCCGTTTATTACTCCAATGAAACCTTCCCATCCACCACCATTACCGGTCTCCATTCGGCCAAGGCCGGGTTGGATTATACTTTGTCCGCCAGGGATATACTCAGTGTATCAGGCGCCTACAATGCCTCTTCCACGGTACGCAACGAGTGGTTGACGGTCGACAACCTGACGGCCGCCCAATTGCCGGGGCAGCTCAGTACCCGCCACAATGGCACTACGGGTAATGGCAACAGCTACGAGCTGACGGTCGATTATACGCATAAATTCAGTAAGCCGCAAAGTGAGCTGGCCTTCGATTTTGACTATTCCCACGGAGTCACCAATAACCTGCAGCTCTACAACACCTATATCTACAACATAGATGGGAATTCCGTGGATTCCACTGCAGTGTTGAAGGACAGTAAGGTGGGACGCAGCAGGAACTACAATGTTCAGCTGGATTATACCACGCCTGTCGGCAAAGCCGGTCATCTGGAGACAGGCTATCGCACCCAGGTCAGCGTCGTTGACAACCGGCAATGGGATTACAATCTCGACCAAACGAGTGGTGAATATGATCCGGATTACAGCCTGATCAATTTTTTCAAGAGCACGAGCCAGGTTCACGCCATCTATATTACTTTCCGGCAGCAAATAAAGACGTTCGCCTTTCAATTGGGCATAAGAGGCGAACTCGGCAGGTTCAACGCCCATCTTCAAAGTTTCGACTCGTCCGGCCAGTTGACCCTGCAACCGATAACAGTAAATACCCGGGGGCTATATCCCAGCCTATTGCTAACAAAACGGCTGGATGACGGCCGGCAGATCCAGCTGAGCTATTCCCGGCGGGTGCTCAGGCCCACCCCGCGCGAGCTCAATCCTTTCCTCGATGTCTCGGACCCCGTGAATTATGACGCCGGAAATCCCCGGCTATTGCCAGAGAGCATTCATTCGGTAGAACTTACCTATACCCATACCTGGCCCACAGCCTCGCTGACCTCCGGAGCGTACTTCACCCAGGTGAACGATGTTATCAAACATGTACAGACTACACCGGTGAATGACGTGACCTTCACCATCGCTCAAAATCTGAAACGGGCCATCAACACGGGCCTTGAGTTCATCGGCAATTTCCACCCGGTGAAAGCATGGGACTTCACCGCCAACATTAATATATTCGGTCGGATCAATGCTAGGGATTCGGCATATGGCATCAGCGCTACCCGGGGAGTGAGCTGGAACGTAAACCTTACCAATAACTTTACGCTGACCCATAACCTGACCCTTCAGGTCCGGGCTGACTATAAAGCCGCCGATGTGATCATCCAGGACAGGTACCGCCCGGTTTATGGCATTGACGCGGGCGCCAAATATGATCTCTGGCATAAAAAAGCCAGCCTTTCGCTGAATGGCCGCGATATCTTCAATATCCGCAAACCGAGCTTTTTACGGGAAAGCGATGCGCTGCTCCTTGATTGGCAACGTATCACTTATAGCGCCAGGGGCAGTCTGACGTTCACTTACCGCTTTGGCAAAAGCGCATCCGGCGCTAAAAGCCGGACAACACACCAGGAGCAACAGGATATACGTATCGAAAACAGATGATGAGAAAAAGTTTCGGATCTTTTAAGGCTCCTAAGAATTTTGATTATAAAAAGGTATTGCGAGATGAAAAGCAGCGGAAATATGAGTAAAACATTTATCGATACGGACGTGATCCTGGATTTTTTGATTGCAAGGGAGCCTTTTGCAATGGATGCGGCCCGAATATTTACATTATCCGAAAAAAACAGATATCTATATGTACGACGGGGCTTGTCTTCTCAAATACCTATTATGTTCTGCGGAAATTGGGAACGCATAAGAAAGTAATAGAAAAATTAACCCAGCTATCCAGGCTTGTTGATATTATCGGATTGCCCAAGGTAGCCGTTAATCAAGCTTTAGAATCTGACTTTAGTGATTTTGAGGATGCTTTGCAACATTATGCCGCCTTAGCAGAAAATGTGAAGATCATAATTACTGGAAATACGAAAGACTACAAGAACAGCGAACTTGCTGTCTTAACCCCTGATCAATTTCTAAAAGGAAGAAAGATACAGTGATAAGTTGGGCTGCAGGTAATAATGGTACATGCGACAGATTATTCGCCATTTTTTTTATACAGCGTTGGCTTATTACAAACATACGGGCATCCGGAGGTTATTTGCTTTGGTCTGAAGATCGACTTAATGCAATAAGACACTATAATAATGCAGATTTCCCTGCGATCCAACTTGTCTGGGCCGATAGAAATGATAAATTTCCCTGGGACAAGGACTTTGAAGAAGTATTTATCTATAAGCAACCACTAGACGGAACCTTAAATGAAGTGTTTAACCTTGATTATGGACAGGCCGCCGAAAGGCTATCTATAGGGGGCGAATGGACCCGAAGCGAGGTAAAGGAGGAAAGTAATGACTACCTATTTCAACGTTCTCGAAAGGAGGAATCACTCGGGAAATCTCTACGCAGGGACGACTATCGAAGAATACAAACAAAAATACCCAAATGCCTGTCTCTCATTCTATGATTATATTCCACATTACCTCACCCGCAAACTTGGGGCGACTGGAGATCCCGGCATCTGCTGGAATACCTGTTCGATAAATACAAGATAGATCAAACCCCTTCAAAAGCAAAAGCTTCGGCGCAATGATTGATTTTCATTAACTTTCCACTTCAACAACCGCATTGGCAAAAGCCAGCGGCGCTTCCTGGGGAACGTTGTGACCAATGCCCTTTAAAATTCTGTGCGAATATTTTCCTGAGAATTTCTTAGCGTAGGCTGTACCGTCCGCGGCTACACCGTCGAAGTCACTACTAATGGTAATAGTAGGTACGGTGATGACCGGGCCGTCGGCCAGTTTTTTCTCCAGACTGTCGTATTGAGGATCGCCTTCAGCCAGGCTGAGCCGCCAACGGTAGTTGTGGATCACTATGCTTACATGGTCCGGGTTATCAAAAGCCGTGGCAGTCCGGTCAAATGTGGCGTCATCAAAGTTCCATTTAGGGGAAGCATTTTGCCAGATGAGTTTGTTAAAATCATGCCGGTTTACCTCATAGCCAGCCCGGCCATGTTCTGTAGCAAAATAATATTGATACCACCATCCCCATTCCACTTTAGGAGGTAATGGCTTTTTATTGCGTTCCAGGTTGTTGATCAGGTATCCACTTACAGAAACGAGCGCCCGGCAGCGTTCCGGCCAAAGCGCCGCGATGATGCATGCCGTACGCGCTCCCCAATCAAAACCGCCCAGAATGGCTTTTTCTATTTTTAACGCATCCATCAAAGCGATGATATCAAGCGCCACGACTGATTGCTGGCCATTACGGAACGTAGCCGCTGAAAGAAAGCGGGTGATTCCGTGTCCGCGCAGATAGGGAACAATAACCCTGTAACCCTTCGCCGCAAGCATAGGTGCTACATCAACATAGCTGTGAATATCATATGGCCAGCCATGCAGCAAGATCACGACAGGGCCATCAGCTGGGCCGGCTTCGGCATAGCCGACATTCAGGGCGCCGGCATTAATTTGTTTGATACTGTCGAATGAGCTGTTCGCCCCCGCTTTGATTACTGCTGCGTTGGCAGGTCTTACTTGTACGGTTTGCGCATCCGCTGAATCGATCATGACAAGCGGGCCAGCAGTAATAGTGATGGCCGCCGCACTCAAAAAACGGCGACGATCAAATTTGAGTTGTTCTGACATGATTTATCTTTATTTGATGGCGAAAACGCTCTGGCAGATTTTCTTATGTAACCAGAGACGGTGCAACGCCGAACACTTTTTTAAATGCAAATGAAAAATGCGAATAATCTTTAAATCCAACTTCGATGTAAGCTTCTTTAGGAGGTACTCCGCATTCTTTTATCAGATAATAAGCCCGCCCAAGTCTTTTCTCCATTAGCCATCTATTGGGTGTTGTTTTAAAAATGCGTTTAAAATCTCGCTTAAACGTTGAAAGGCTTCTGCCGGTTAAATAAGCAAACTGATCCAGTTCGCCGCCGAAAGAATAGTGTTTATTCATGTAGGCTTCCAGATCAATCTTACCGGGTTCATTAAAATCAAATAGGATATACTTTAAATCAGGATTTGCTTCAATGAAGATTAAAACAGCTTCCTTAATTTCTATTCTTACCAATTGTTCACTGATTTCATCTCCACTCTCCAGGTATGGTAATAATGAATCAACGTAGTTTTTGAATGCCTTATTAGATATTCCCCGCCGGTAGGGGGAAGTTTAATGAACCTACTCAATCGGTTCCTTACAGCAAATCGGAAATCTCCTGCTTTAAACGTATGTGATTTTCCTTCAAGAAAAACCTCGGAACAACCGGAAATGATATAATCAAAAACGTGTTGTCTGATGAATAACTCACCTTCCATGGTCTTTTTTGAAATACGGGAGTATATTATCCTGGGAATATTTGGGTCTGTTATCTCTGCCATACCATTTTCGTTTAGTCAGAACTAATTCGAACTGCTTTATTCTTACTACCAATTTATGATATATTTATTACGACTGAAATATTGCTTTCGGTTCCAAAAAGGCTTCCAAACCAAATTTCCCAAATTCTCTTCCAATTCCGGACTGCTTAAAGCCACCGAAGGGAGCTCTCGGCTCATCAACAAAGCCGTTGATCGCAATTCTGCCAGCCTGAAGTTGCTCTGCTATTCCCTTTGTTCTTTCTATGTCTGTGCCAGCAATATAGGCATGCAGACCATAACTGGAATCGTTTGCTATCCTAATTGCATCAGCATCGTCTTTAAAAGTGATAACAGACAGTACAGGCCCAAAAATTTCTTCCTGAGCAATGGTCATGTGATTGTCTACTTTAACAAAGATCGTAGGTTTAACAAAATTACCTTTCTCTAAGCCTTCAGGGTGTCCCAAGCCACCGGTCAACAATTCGGCGCCCTCTTCAATGCCTTTTTTAATATAGTTCTGTACACGCTCGTATTGTTGTTTCGAGACTAAAGGCCCTATTGCCGATTGTTTGTCAGTTGCAGGCCCGACTTTCATTGCCTCAACACCCTTTTTCAAAGCGGCAATTATTTCATCTTCCCGACTTTCTGGAATCAATATACGGGTTCCTGCAACACAAGCTTGTCCGCTATTTTGTAGCCCTACCTGCAACACAAACTGAACGGCCTTTTCTAAATCAGCATCATCCACTATTATTGAGGGCGACTTTCCACCTAACTCTAAGGTTACACGTTTCATCGTGTCAACTGCATTCTTGCCAATTAATTTCCCTACAGCAGTAGAGCCTGTGAAAGAAATTTTATTTACTCCTGGATTACGAGTGATCTCATTCCCTACTATTTCTCCAGTGCCATTTAAAACATTAACCAATCCTGGAGGAAGGCCAGCTTCGTTAAATATTTCCGCCATAGCATTATTTTGCTGGGCACTTAATTCACTCGGCTTCATTACCACTGTGCAACCTGCCGCAATTGCAGTGGATGCTTTTACGCACATGAACCATAGGCTAATATTCCAGGGGCTAATTAAACCTGCTACACCAACAGGCTCTAACATCACTTCGGCGCCCTCTTTTAACTTGTAACGGAATGTCTCAGGGTTTAACTGTTCTTTTGCCACCAACCAGGATCTTACAGCATCTTCTAAAGCAAATTTAGTGAACCATTGCGGGGATCCATATTCGGTATTAATAATATCGAACAGATGATCAAACTTTGCGGCCATTACATCATGAATTCGTTGCAGGTATTCCTGACGTGTCTGCAAGCTGGATTTAGAATAGATTTTAAATGCAGCATTTGCTGCACTAATAGCATTTTGCGTATCTACTTCATCAGCCAAAGTTACCTTGGTAATTATCTCACCGGTTGCCGGATTTTCCAGTTCTAATTGTTGCGTTCCATGCGGAGTAACAAATGCTCCATTAATGAAAACCTTATCTACTTTTTGCATAACATAAATTTTAAGTTGTACAAAGCTCGATCTAATGCTTTTTATACGCATTGTTTTAAGGCTCAATTTTCATTGTTAAAAAGGTCAATTCGCCTTTGATTGCCTAAAAAATCGAAGAATTCTAAATACTACTCCATACAGGCTTTTACAGCCGCGAATTGCGAAAGAGAGAAAAGTTTTATTCTTGGCATTTACCTCGCTTTAATTGCTGGTGAAAAGCCGTTCTCACATCAAAGGATAGTGTTTTTGCCGTTATCCTACATGTCTACCGAAAAATAGGTAGCAATGTTGGCATTGCATTGGTTTTAAATTTCCCCAATTGATAGCTATAAAGGAGGTAGTGTAGTGACGGGAGCTATAAACCCTAATTATCCCAACCCCGGGCCTTTTTTACCCCCATTAACGCCATTAGGAGCTCAAGCAGCCCAGCTAGGATCACCAGAAAGAAGAATAAGAGGTGAGCGCTTGCTTCAGGGTTTTGAAAATGCCCAGACCTATAATACAGGGATTTGCTACGAGGTTGTAGCTTTTGTAAGATTTCTGTTTGATGGTGCGATAACGTGCCAGGACTGAACATCCCCAAAAATGGAGCACCCCTTCCAAATTGGGGGTTCATACCCCATCAGTTTGTAACTCTCTTTGAATCGGGATGTTGCGCTTGGTACAGTTGCTTATGCCATTTACACAAAGTTTTTTATACTATAATCTCCAACTCAAGTCAAACCTTGTACGCAGATTAGTTTGCATTCCCATTCTATCGTTTTTTCATTAAACAGTTAAACCTTTTATTTATGAAATCAGTATTGTATGTTGCCGTTTCGGCACTCTTGTTCTTCTCATTATTGGGTTGTCAAAAAAATAAGATCAACGATACGGCTCCAATCAAGGAGGGAGAGAAACCTAACTCTTTTAACACATCGCTCGAAGCAAGTGACGGGTCTTACAAAAAAATGGCTGGTTGTCTTGGATATGCCAGTGGCTTTTCTAACTCCGGATCGGTTGGTCTTACCCTGAACAATCCCTACTGGGACCAGAAATTAAGTGAGGAGGTAATCATTCAGCGAGACTTCTATAATGGAATTCCTGCAACGGTCTGCATATTATATGAGCCGTCGGCTGACGATAAAAATGCCTATGCCACCTCCGATGGCAAGATCCTTTTTGGGTTTTACATGTTCTATTATACAGTTCAGGTTTATGGCGAGTTGCCTGTTGCAGGGGTATTGGCGCACGAGTGGGGGCACAGAGTGCAATACACCTATAACTGGAGTGAGTATTACAAGCCTGAGCAGAGGGAGTTGGAAGCGGATGCGTTTTCGGGTTATTATATGGCTTTGGCAAAGCAGTATGTATGGAGTCAGATACAGTCATACTATAACAATGTTTATGCTGCAGGCGATTACCTTTTTAACGATCCCAGTCACCACGGGACGCCTGATCAGCGATTACAAGCGACCTACCTAGGGGTAACTACTGCTGTTAGTGCCATGCGGAATAACACGCGATATTCGTACTTACAATTACACCAGGTATTTTTCGACGCCATAAGAACGACTATAAGCACTCCGAAAGAAAATAGTTTTCCCGATGTTATTTATCCAAATTTAAATAAAGCAGATATCCACAAGCTGTATCCGAGAAACTGACTTATATTGAAAGCATTTAGCATTTGTAATGCTTCCGTTCCTTTTGGGCCCATTGGGGACAAATTTCGAACTCCTGGAGTCCGGATTTAGAACGAGTAGGTGAATTTTGGGATGACCACTGCTTCACCCCAGCCAGAGAAATGGGAGGGCTCAATTTTGATAGTTAATTTTTAGGGATGTCATAGTAAAAGAGCCGCCTACAGCCTTGTCGTTAAATAAGCTGACCTTCTCGTTCTCTTCTTTGAGGGCAAGGGCATATAACAAGGGAAGAAAATGTTCGGGTGTGGGAATGGCGAGGCTGAAGGCTTTGCCCTGGGAAGAATAGTTGATGAGTTGGCGGTGGTCGCCTGATAAAATGAACTTTTTCATCTTCTCGCTGGCTTCCAGGGCCCAGTCGAAACCGTAGTTGGTGTGCATTTTATCCCAGGCCATCAATCGGAGGTTATGGACCATATTGCCGCTACCGATGATGAGGACGCCTTTATCACGCAGGGATGCGAGTTCTTTGGCCAGGTTGTAATGATTTTGGGGGGACTGTTTGTAATCCAGGCTCATTTGAATTACGGGTATATCCGCTTTGGGATAAAAATGTTTGATGACCGACCAAGCTCCGTGATCGAGCCCCCAATTATTATCCAGGCCTACTGGTGTCTTTTTGATGAGGCTTTGGGTTTCTTTCGCCAGTTCCGGGCTGCCGGGGGCAGGGTATTGCACTTCGAATAATGCGGGAGGAAATCCACCGAAGTCATGAATGGTAGGCGGTTTTTCCATAGCGGTCACGAAAGTGCCCCTTGTTTCCCAGTGGGCGGAGACGCACAGGATGGCGTTCGGTCTTTGGATTTCCTGGCCCATTTTTCTAAATCCGGCAACAAATTCGTTTTCTTCAATGGCATTCATCGGGTTTCCGTGGCCTACGAACAACACGGGCATTTTGTCCGTGTTGTTATAGGGGGTGGTTATTTTATATAGTTCGTTCAGTTTCATAGCTGTTCCGGCTAGTGGCAATGCTGCCAATGTTGTCAGAAATTGTTTCCGTTCCATTGTCTAGATTAAGCTAAGTTAATTTTTGCGCGCAACTATTGCAGTAAGGTGCCGGGGATCTCCGGAGCGTCTGTCGAGATCGAGACGATAGCGCCGATCACAGTGTCATGGGTAAAGGTGTCCACGCCGGCGAGTTTATCTTTCCATTTAGCGACCAGCTCCTTAGTGACGAGGTTGGCAACCTGGTCGAACCAGACTGTCTGCGCTGCCCAGGCATTCGCCGGCTCTGCGGCGGGGCTAAACGGTGTCTTACCCATCGCTTCTTTGGTAAAATTCCATAGATCGATCATGTAATTGCGGGAGTCTTCTACGTCAGCACGGGTGCCTGTGCGGTAAACGTGGCCACCGACGTAGGTGTCGAAGTCAAGTTTGAGAAGGGCATCGTAGGCTTTGAAAAGACCGGGGATATGATCGGCATTTCCCCATCCGCGATAGGGGGCCCAGCCCGGCATAACCAGATCGGTCATAATCGCGAGTTTCTCCTGGGGTACATAAACGATGATATTGCCTGTCTCGTGGTTCGGCCCGGGATAGATCAGCTCAAAACGCTCGCCACCGACGGTAAGCGTATAGCGCTCGCCCGGGAAAGTGATCGTCGGAACCGGCCGCTTAGGATCGGGGAATACTTTTAACAGCTTCGCCGTCTCCTCATGCGAGACAAGCTTGGCGCCTGCAAACTTCGTGACAGCACCGATATGGTCAAAGTGATCGTGTGTAAGGATCACGTAAGTCACCGGCTTGTCAGTGACGCTCTTGATCGCTGCAGGAAGTTTGTCTGCGAGGGCGGGAGGCGCATCGATTACGACAACGCCTTCTTTTGTGACGACAAAAGTAGCCTGTACAAATCCGGAGATGACGACATAGCCGTTTTGGCCGGCGCGCTGCAGGCGGTATCCTTCTACGGGTTCAGCAACAGGACGTGCCTGGGAAGGCAGAGGAAGAAACTCCCTCTCAGATTGCGCATTTGAATTTTTGGGTATGCCCGTTAGTACAGCAGCGATGGAGAGGAGCGTAACAAGACCTTTGAGTGTTTTTGCCTTTTTCATTTTCTTTTGATTTTTAGAATTGATAGGGCAAAGCTACCCGCGCAACGGAGGGACGCGGTAACAGTAATCGGAAGAATTGTTGTGTTTTTAGGAAAAGACGATTTAAGAAACGAGTTTTTTCATGTCGTCGCGGAATTCGCCGGGGGTCTGCCCGGATTTCTTCTTGAAGACGCTTGTAAAGTAGGTTTTTTCGCTGTACCCCAGTTCAAAGCCGATCTCCGAAATGGTCTTGCTGGTGTTAATGAGCAGATTTTTGGCTTCGATAAGTTTGCGTGTTTCTATGATCTCGGAAACGCTTTTTTGCCAGATGTTCTGGCAGATGAGATTGAGGTTCCGGACTGACATAAACAGCTTTTCTGCATAAAAGTCGACGCCCTCGGGCCTGCAAAAGTTCTCTTCGAGGATTTGCAGAAAGTTTTTAAAAGTGGTGTTTTGGGTTTTCTGCAGGCCGCTGTCATCGGGCCCGGCTTTTCTCCTCTCCGACTCGATCATGGTGAACAGGGCGCTCAGCAGGTGCCGGATGACACCGAATTCGGGAATCGGTTGCCGGGTTTCGTATAACATCATCTCACAAAGCGCAACTATCCTGTCAAAGCAGGGGCCAGGTTGAAAGGTGATGGTGGCGTTATCGTGGTAATAGGAATATAGCTGAAAAGTGGTCTCAGGAATGAATTCGCTTTTGAAACGCAACACCCACAGCTTGCCCTGGCCGTCTTTGAGCGCCGCGGTGATGCGATGCAGCTTCCCTTTGGTTACGAAACTCGCCAGGGGAGCGTCAAGTGCCGTTTTTTTGAAATCAATAAAATGTTCGATCGTTCCATGGGTGACGATGATCAACTCTTCATAGTCGTGCTTATGCGGGTCGTAAGTAGAAGATGCTATCCTGGTTAGCTCTTCCTCAGTCCTGTGAATTATGGAAAATGGTTGGATCATCAAGGCTAAGATAATAAAATTAGGTGATGGAAGCTGACCGGGAAGACGCTATACGATAGCCTGGCTGCCCTGCGCAAAGGAGGCTTACGTTCTGGGGATCCGGTTAAGGGCATCAATGGCAACCTGCGGCACCGGAGTGGCCAATTTTCGAAGTTGGGTGTCAATCCAAGACCCTTCTATAGTGAGTGTGGCCCGTATCAGACCCTCTTTATCGATGAACTGATGCACAACGGACCACTTCGAAAATTCTGCATTTGTTTCGGAAAGCCTGACATCAATCTCTATTTCATCTGCAAACCTGATCTCTTTGACAAACACGCATTCTTCCCTGAATATAATCGGGCCAAAATGCTGCTCCTTCATTACTTGAAGAGTTACACCCAGCTGATCCAAAATTTCAATACGATGCTGGTCCGCCAGATAGTGATAACTGCTATGCCGTAAATGATAGTTGGGATCCAGGTCCGACCAACGAAGAGATATTTTTTTACGAAAAATAGCCATTTGCTTACATTTTAAGATTATCAATGCCGGTTTATAAGGTTGTCATAAAATGGCGTTGTACAAAATTACTTTCGGTGTCAGACAAATGTTATCCCCTAATTCGGGGGCTTTTGCAACAGAAGAAAGTTGCGGGTGGGTTTTTTGTGCCAGGTCTTTGGGTTAAGCTGGGTTTGATAAATAATCAACTTAATAGGTTAATTCAAGTATAGTTGCGATATCCCATTGTACAGCAAGCCTTCAGATTCATTCGAACTGAAGGCTTGCGCTGTAATCCGTGGTCCAAAATTGCCTTTTATTGCAATTTCTTGCGGATAACTGACTTGCGGAGAGGGAGGGATTGCCTTCGGCGATCCCTTAGATGGGGGCTTAAGTCCTCCTCATTGCACCTTCAGGCGGCCTTGCGGCCGCCTTCGTTTTTTGTTCTCCGCATCCGGATCGAGCAAGCTCGACCGTCTGCTGCAAACAAAAAACCCGCAGCAAAAGCTGCGGGTGCAATGATGAAGACTTGCGGGGCGGAGGGGACAAATTTCGAACTTTCCTGATCTTGATTTTGAAATAGTTCAGGGCTTTTGGGAGAGCCATTCCACAGAAATTAAGGAGCTCCTCAAGGGCTGAACTCGTGGTCGATATGGATGTTGACTAGTTGAAGAAAACAAAGAATTTCAAGGATCCCAAGATTGTCGCTGAAATGGATGACCCCCTCTAATCGAACCGATGTCGGAATGTAGAGAAAAGGAGGCTTTCGGCTATTGATGATGGTGCAGTAAGTTTTACTATTCATCTGAAGATCAAAGATAAAGTCGGCATCTACTTCCTTAGATTCCCGATGTTTCCTCTTTGATAAAAGGTAGGTATAATTTGCCCTATTAAATGTGATTTTGTATAAAGTTTGTTGAAAGAACGGTTTTTGTACAAAGATGGTGGCTACCGGCGCACCGGAGTCGTCCATCAGATAATAATACCATTTGTTGAACCAATTCGATTTTGTCCTAAGTGATAGTTTGAAATTGCCCCATGTTCGGGCAAAGGTCTTCCTATTGTTCGTCACCAATGTGGCTAACTGCTCTGAGTTGGCAAAAACGTCGAATTTTACTGAATTTCTTAAAGAGGCTTCCAGGTCAGAGAAATAGATTCCGTGACTTTCGGTCCTTTTAAATGTCCATGAATTGGGAAGAGCCATATCTTTTGCCGAATCCGGTTTCAAGAAAGGGCGGTTGTCAGTGCGTCCAGATCATTCATCGTGGAAACTTCACTCTTTCGGCCTATCGGTCTTACAATTTTAAGTAAAAAAGCGTTCAGTTCGAACGAAACCGAAGGCATTTCCTATTCTTCCGCTATCCAAAATTGCATTTTATTGCGATTTCTTGCGGATAATTGATGACGCGGGGCGTTGGGGACAATATTCAAACTTTCAAGTGCCCGATTTGGAACAAGTATGTCAATTTTGGGAAGACCATTGCAAACGATTATGAGGCGGATTGGAACGCGATCCCCTTTTTTGCAATTCCTGCTTCGTGGAAAGTTCGAAATGCGAAAGTATATCCAAGGCCGGGCAGGAAGATAGTCCTAAGCCATACTGCGAGATATTTCCACTCTTGCAATATTATTTTGCCTTGGGGGGCGTTACTTTTTCGCCTGCCTTGTTAATGTAATACCAACTATTGCTTAACCAAGTAGAGTGCTCACCAACTGACTGCTTCTTGCAGTCGATTGAAACTTTTGCAACTCGGTGCTCAAATGGCCACGCACATGCAAACTGAGGATTAATAACAATCTTACCCGTTGATGCATCCGCATATCCAATCTTATTTTCTATGATGATCCTAAAAAGGCCGTCCGAAGGATAGTCAGGACCGTTGTCAAAAGGAAAGACCTCATATAATATTTTCTCTTGCCTGTTAATTGCCACAAACCCTTTTTGAGGTATTGCAACGATTGCATAAGTTCTAAAAGTGTCAGTAAAGCAAAAGGAGTATTTGCCCAACGGTATAACAATATCTCCTGCTAAATCTTTATACCCGCTCTCATTTGTAACTGTGTCTGCAAACGAAATTAAAACGTCTCTTGCGTTCGATTGCTGCCCCAAACCTGCCAAAGTCGTGCTAAGTAAGATTATGACAAGAATGATTTTAAGCTTTTGTGTAGTCATATGATAGTACTAAGGATCTGGAAAACAGCGTCGTAAAATGCTCTACAATAGCTGATATAAAAATATGAAAAATGCGGTGTTATTTGAATTAACTTCCCTTCCCTTTTGGCAGCTTAAAATTATGACCTCTCCCCAAAAAATGAAGAAAAATAAGTTGAAAATTTCGTGGTAACAAAAAAGACCTTAAATCGTATCCCTCCGGTGAATCACCATTAATTTGTCCTGGAATTACGCTTACTGCTACCTCGCGATTTATTAGCAATGTGAAGTGGTGCCATCTTACTTTTAGTCCTGTCCCCTAATCCGCTCTTAAACTTAATCCCTCGTTAAATATATCATATTATCTCCCTGATTTAAAATAATATGGTTGTCGTCAATAATGAATATTTCCAATTCAGGCACTTCACCTTCATTAGATTCGAACGTATAATTAGTTTTGCAAACTTCTATAGACTTCTTTCTCCTGCCATCAAAAATATAGTCTATCGTTTTGTCTGCATAATCGTTGCTGGAAGATGCTTTCTCAAAAGATAAAGTATACTGCTTAATGATTTTAAAGTGATTGATGCTTCTAAACAGAAAACAGCCACCTGCTTTGAAAATAAACTTAGATTTCGTAATTCTTACTATTCTATGTCGACAGAGTTTAATTATTTCATTTAACTCTTCATCGCCAGGTGGTGAAACAAAAGCTATATTATCAATTTTCCACCTACCGTAGACCTTATTTGTAACTTGTCCGAAAGCATTATTGCAAAAAAATACATGAGTTAGAAGTATAACTGGGAATAAAAAGAAGGTATTTGCCATACTATTTTTTAACTTCTCTAATAGGTTTTTCATATGTTTTTTCATGTCGCTTTAGCAATTGGTGTTTTTTTCTGTTAGATCATAATATGCTTGTTGAATGTCGTGGTCATATGAAAAGGTTAAGGGCACATTACGTGGTATAGCGTTGCGTCGTAAACAGTCGTTGGGTGATGGCCGTTTCTTTCCACATCCCCCGCGGAAGACATTGGGTTTGATCAAATACAGGATACCGAAGAGGGTCATAATGATACCGAGTCGTAACATGGCGGTTGGTAGATTTAGGATGGGGGATAAAGCTAGGCATTTTTATCGTTCTCTTTGGTTAATCTGCCGGCTGGCGAGTAACGTGACGGTTGGTTAATGGCGCAGGATGATTCTCAAGAGAGAATAATCGACGACAGCAAAAATGCCAAAGCCTCCTATCTAAAGGCAGATCCATCTATGGAAAATCTCTTTAAGCACTCTTTCGGATATGCAATATTTCCCAATGTAGGCAAGGGCGGGGTAGGCGTAGGAGGAGCTGCAGGTAAAGGAGCAGTCTATGAAAAAGGAATGCTTGTTGGTACCGCCCAGATGGTGCAGGTAACCGTGGGAGCACAGGCAGGGGGGCAGGCATACCGCGAAATTATTTTTTTTGAAAACAAAGATGCTGCGGATCGCTTCATGCAAAATAAGTTTGAATTTAGCGGACAAGTTTCAGCAATAGCCGTCAAAGCGGGCGCATCTTCCAATGCGAATTATAGAAATGGCGTAGTTGTATTTTCCCAGGAAAAGAGTGGATTAATGCTGGAGGCTTCCTTAGGCGGGCAAAAATTTACTTACAAGGCATTAAAATACTGATGCATCAAGAATAATTTTTGAAAGGAAAATGTGTCGGGTTGGGGAAAGCAAGTGCCGGGAACATCGATCTCCGCAAATAGAAAAGACTCGCCATTGCAGGGGCAACAGTCAGTTCAAATAAAACCATCGACCTTCTGTATGGTATCACCGCATAATCTCAAAACCCCTTACTGTGAGGGTGCTATCTTCCTGTTCTTCGAGAATGGCCCTGATTTCCGACGCAGACCGACATACATGCGAAGGCTTGCTGAAATTTTCCATAACTTCCAATTTATGTCAAAGAGCCCCAAAATAGCAGTCAAATCATTAACGAGTAAGACGGTTCAAGTCGGGGGTTAACTTATTTAATACAAAAGTATCTTCTATGCCTCTATGAAAATTCCATTACAATTGGAGACTGTCCGAACTACTTTTGAATACCAGGCTAAATATTGATTGGGACTCAATTTCGATTGTCGCAACACCCTGCAAATGATAGGAGCCTGCCTCGAGATACCGCTGAAAATGTGCCAAAACATTCGGATAGCTGATCAAAAGTGATAAAGAGTCCTGCTTAATTCGTGTAACTTCTAGAATTCTTGAATCGCAACACAAATTGTTGATAATCGGACTTTGGGTCCCTGTAATCGAAACTCTTCGCCCTATTAAAAAATTGCGGTTTACCGGCCATCGCCATTTACAATGCAGAATAGCCCTGAATTTATCAGGAGAAATGCTTTCGATGGAGCCTGAATTGTCGACGGGATAATCAATTTCAATAACGGTTGTACCTAGACCTATGCGTCTGGTATAGTGAACAAAAAAAGATGCTATAAAAATTCCCAAAAAAAGTAGAAATGCTACGAACATTCCATTTCTAATTCCCCAAGGAACCGTATAAGTTTCCTGTCTCATTCCCCAAGATCTAATTGATTTCTTACTAAATTAAAATACTCCCCTCTTTGCCTTATCAGTGTGTCGTGATTCCCCAGTTCAACCACTTGACCTCTTTCCAATACGATTATTTGGTCAGATTGTTTGACTGTGCTAAGCCTATGGGCAATAACGATCACTGTTCTGCTCTTGAAGAAATTATTTAGGTTATCCATAATTATCTTCTCATTGGTGGCATCTAATGCACTTGTAGCCTCGTCGAAAAACAGAAATTCAGGTTCCCGATAAACCGCCCTCGCTATTAGAATACGTTGCTTTTGCCCCGCGCTTATACCATTGCCATTAGTACCTATTAAAGTTTCATATCCTGCCGGTAAATCGGAAACAAATCCGTCAATGTTTGCAACAACGGCCGCCCGCTGCAACTTATCCTCGTCGATGTGCTCTTCACCCAAGGCTATATTCCTGGCGATGCTTGCCGAAAATATGTAACCGTCTTGTTGAACGACCCCACAACGGGATCGCCAATCCCCAGGCGGAATATTAGAAAAATCTTCACCTCCAATATATACCTTGCCATGTGTGGGAGCATAAAACTTCATCAATAATTTCAGCAGTGTCGTTTTGCCACTTCCACTTGCTCCAACAACTGCGGTTACAGTTCCTTTAGGAATGGAAATACTTATATCTTTTAATACAGGCGTAGATTGCCGCGCAGAATATTGAAATGTTATATTTTTAAGGGTTATCGATTGTTCTGCATATTTCAAAAAAGTATTCTTCGAGATATTTGGATCAATCACACCGCCCTTTAAAATTTCATCTTCCTCTTTATTGTTATAAACATCACTAATCCTTTCAAAGCTTATTTTAGCATCCTGTGCAGATTTAAAAAACTCAAGCAATTGTTCAATAGGTCCTGTCATTTGTCCGACAATGAAACTGATACTTAACATTGTCCCAAATGTCATGTCTCCATTAATTACTTGTTTTGCCGTAAAAAAAAAGATGAATATATTCTTAATATGAGTAATTGAAAGGTTGCCGACCGACTGATATTGTTCTAAGCTCAACGCTTTAAGGTTAACACTAAATAATCTACTCTGATTTTCTTCCCATTCTTTCCTTTTCTGTGCCTCAACATTATATATCTTGATCTCATTCATCCCCTGCAGGATCTCAAGCATTATATTTTGCCCCCTGCTATGCAATCGGAACTTCTCATAGTCTAAATTTCTTCGCTTTTTAAGAAAAAAGCTTATCCAGAATAACGACATCAGACTTCCCGACATAAAAGCCAAAAGTAAAATCCCGCTATATACACCCAATATAACAATGTAGGCGGACAGAATGATAACCGAAAAAAATATGTTCAGCAACCTGGTGGTCAGGAACTGTTCCACTCTATCATGATCAGCAATGCGCTGAAGAATATCGCCGGTTGATCTGCTCTCAAAAAAGCGCAAGGGAAGTTTGATCAGCTTTTTTAAAAAATCCGTCAATATAGCAACGTTGATACGAGCATTTATGTAAATTAGTATCCTGTTTCTTAGGGCTTCAACCACAGCGATCCCTATAAATAGGGCCAGTTGTGATATAAATATCAATTTGACGAAAGACAAATCCCGATATGCAATTCCTGAATCAAATATGCTTCTGGTAAAAAAGGGAAATAACAGAGAGATCGCGCTGCTAAGCACCAATCCCAGCAAAATTTGTAATCCTAATCTTTTGAAAGGTTTAGTATACTGAAGTATAAATCGGCTCAGGGAAGATCTACTCTGATCGGTTTTATACATGTCTTCGAAGTCCGGTATCGGGTCGAAAAGTAAGGCTATACCGTACGAACAATTGGCAGTGCACCAGTTCCGTTCGAATTCATCACTCGCGATTTCTCGCAGACCGTAAGCCGGATCGGCAATAACAATCTTCCTTTTTTTTGAAAGAGTATCGCCCTGAGGGGGTAAAACTACATAGTGATTTTGATTCCACAGAAGGATGCAAGGTAAAGGCGCATCAGACAAGAGTTCACTAACTGTTAATGAAACGGCCATTGTTTCAAACCCAATCTGCTGAGCTGCTTCGCTAATAGATAAAAGGGATGAACCCTGCATACTTACAGAACAACACTCTCTAATAAAATCTAAAGAATAGTCCTTCCCATGATATTTAGCAACCATTCTCAGACAAGCAGGGCCACAATCTACTGAGTCAAACTGTCGATAAATTTGAAATGAATTCAGTTTCCACATAGATAATCTGCAATTTCCTTTTCTAAGTAGTAATTGCACGGAAAGGATACCATCCCAAACTGTCCAAAGGGATTAACTTCAAGAAAAACAAATTCCCCGATTTTGGTGTAAACCATGTCAATAGAGCCGCAATCAAGTTCGATCTTCTGCATGAAAAGCCGAATTTTTTCTTGTATGTCATCTGGCAATTCGAATGGCGCTCGCATATTTGGAGTTACGTTATTGTACCTGCGAAAGTCCGTTTTGGTCTTGTCATCATTTTGCGAAAAAATTGCCATTGCAAAACACTTGCCTGCCAGGTAAAAAATTCTGATTTCCAGCTTTTTCTCTAAATGATTTTGAAATAGCGATGGAAAGAATTCATCCTGAATCGCAGGCAAATGGCTTCCATCTATAGGATTTGTGTACGTGACATATCGAAAATTCTTTTCATCGATCTTGAAATGAATTGGATTAAGGTCGCTAATAGTCTTGGTAATTAACGAGGGCGTGTTTTTCAGGAGATTTGCAAGGGCCTGTTTTGACGACAGTATGCTTGTCGCTGGGATCTTTAATCCTACGAATTCTGCTACTTTCAGGTTAATTAGCTTATTTCCGGCATAATTAGCATTGGCGCCCAAAGTTCGGATTTGGCGGGAGGTCTTAAAGACATATTCAAGAAAATCCTGAACTGTTTTGATCTCCATTTTTAAATGCCGGTTCAAACTCTTTTGAACATGACTGAATGACTGCCCTTCTCCAAAGCTGATTTGCCGGCTAATGAATTGCAGCTCCGACCGGCGCAGCCAATAAGATTTGATCTGGGTTAAGCTAAATGAATCGCCGTTTTTTAACCCGATACGAAAATCAAATTGCCCATGGCCTATGTCGACACTTTCTATTTCAGGTTCGTCTTCCATGTTGACCCTGATGACCTTTTCTCCATAAAACTTTAGCCACTGCATAACCGCATCAGTAGAGTAATCCCAATCCTCAGACCCAATAAGTATTGTATCTCTTTTCATTCGGACGATAATCATTTTGGATTTACTCTGCCCATTGGGCAGTATAAGGGTCGTACTTGCATTTGGCGGGCTTGCTCAAGTTGTCCGTTGGATCTGTCAGGTAAGCTCTGCAATCGGTGCAAATGAATCTGTACTCGCAATCATTACAAATACTAATGTTGTCTTTCTTAATTTGCCACTTTGATTGAAATTCAGGCTTAGAAATGACATCTATTAAACTTTCGGTATTACTATTGCCAAAACTTGTCGCCATACTTGGACAATTCTTTATGTTACCGAATCTATCGACTGACGCCTTTCGATTGAGACAATTATTGAAATGAAGGGACTCCGTAAACGTTCTTAGATCAATGCTAAAATATTCCATTGAAATAATTCCGCAATGCGTTTCGTCGCATATCTCTTGTGAATGAAAATATACCGGAAAAAATTTCGAACGGGTTCTTCCGAGAGACCTCAATTTATCCTGTGGAGTACTATGAACGTCAATTCTGCTAATAGAAAATTGCATCTGAAGGTCTACAAGTTGCCTTTTTGTTGTATTATCATTATGCGGTATTATGAGTTGAATGTCGCGGAAATTCTTCATAGTTGTATAGTCCAGGATATGCTGGATTTCACTCAATTCCCGCTTAGAAAATATTCTGATTTGAATATTGGGACATTGGAGGCAATATAATTCAAAAAAAATTTTTTCGTAATCATGATCATGTTCATCTGCTATGTCCAAAATAAAATTTGAAAGATAATTAGGACTATGAAATTGAAGATCCATTGGTGCATAATATCGCAAGTCATGTTCATCACAAGTGAATGCGTAATCGTTTGTCAGTAAAAAGTTAAAATATTCCTCCAGATGTTCCCTATTCGCTTCCCCATAGAGTTTCACCAGGTGATCCATGGATAGCGCTTGGTTAGTAGTAAGGATCTCGTACAAGATATTGGGTATGTAATCATACTTGTTTCTGATGAAATTGCAGATTAAAGATCGCAGATACCCTTTTACTGGAATACAGGTGGCATAAAGCTTAAGATACATAGGAATAGTCAGTTCTTGGCGACGGTCAAGCATCATTTCGATTTACCTGACACCTCAACAATTTTTGAGATTGGCCGGTGAAAATTAATAACCGAAAATTTTGAGGTGTTATAATCCAGAGATTGCCTAAACTTCATAATACTGACAGCAAAAATCCTATTTTCCTCCGGCAGTTTGTCTAACATAAAATAATTTACAGGCATTTTATCTAATTCATTCGCTGAAAAATAGCTCTCAAAACGCTCGGGATTCTGTTCCAATTGATGCTTGTTTGTGATTTTAAAAGAAACTGCTCTATTTATTTTATAGAGCAGTTTTTTCCTCCAGGTTATGCCGGATTATCGTTTGCGGTATCAGTTTTGGTATCGCAATCCGTGTGGCCATTGACAGTAAGTTTTGTGCTGCAGTCAATAGTTGTACCTGAGGTTGGCGCCGATACAGCACCGTGGAGCCTTTGCAAATCGCGTGCGCTTAGCTTTCTCGCCTGAAATAAATTATCTTTCAAGCTTTGAAATTTCTTGCTCATGACAATAAAAGTTTGATAATTAATGATTGCCTACTCTTTTATACAGGTTTTGGGCTTCTCCTGAAAAATTATAAAAAGACAATGCAATAGACAGACTATTAATTTTTCATAAACAAGCCATCAATCCAACTATCTATCGGGCAAGTATAATCTTTTTATCTCAATCTGCAAAATAAAAAGTTATCGTTCACGATTATTTCTAGCTGCTGTATATAAAAATCGCATGCTCCAAATAATCCGGCCAAAAAGTTGCCGGCGTTTGTACAATGGCACCTAATTAACCGGAAACACATTCACCGAAATGCATTCCGGATGAGAATATTCATTTTCTTTGTAGTTTTACTACCGGCACTATTTGACACAAAAACAAGAAGCGGAAATGATCAAATTGTATTTTAAAGTTGCATTAAAGAACATTTGGAAGGATGGATCGGCTTTAGCTATTAACCTTTTTGGATTAAGTGTCGGCATGTCGGCTTCCATTTGTATCCTTTTGTGGGTAAACAACGAAATATCATATGATGATTTCCATCCAAATGCTTCCCGAATATACCGCCTCACGGCGGACATGTCAAATGGACAGTGGACAACGGAAGATACCCCGTTTCCGTTGGCGTATGACGTGAAAAAGGAAATTCCGGAAATCGAGAAGAGCGCCAGGCTAGTTGTCTCCGATGCTATTGCCATAATGAAGGATGGCACGCCAGAGAAAGAAAAACGCTGCGCATACGTTGACCCGGACTGGTTCTCGATGTTCAGTTTTTATCCAATTAAAGGGAATACTTTTTCGTTATTCGATTCTCCCAACGGAATAGTGCTGACAGAAGATAAAGCGAAACAATACTTAGGTGAACATGCAGATGTCGGAAGCCTTATTAAATTGAATGATAGATACTTCAGTGTGGTTGCCATTGTTAAAAATCCACCAGCAAATACCATCTTTCAGTTTGATATCTACCTGCCCTTGGAAGCTTTGAATAACTCCTTGAATCCGAATGCCTGGTATAGTTTTAATACGATAAGCTTTGTGCAAATAGCTTCCAATTCCGGTATCAAGCTTCTTCAGAAAAAGATTAGTTCGATCCTCGCAAGAAATCATATCGAAAATTCAGAGATTAAATTAGTTTCACTTCGGGATGTTCATTTTGAAGAGGAGATTCCAGTCTCTGAATTTAAACATCAAAAGAGAGAAATAGTAGCTGCCCTTTTCGTGTTAGCTGCCCTGATCCTGATAACAGCATGTATCAACTACCTGAACATAAATATGCTCTCGATCACGTTACGTTCGAAAGAAGTAGGTGTTAGAAAGTTGATTGGCGCACGCCGCTTGGATTTGATGGCGCAATATTTATTTGAATCCGGGATATTTATTGTGTTGACTTTCGTCTTGACAATTGGTATATCGCTTTCCTTTTCCGGTGTTTTAGAACGAATAGTGAATGCAAGGTGTTTCTTTTCCTTATCGTCACCTATGGCATTAAAAGTATCGATGATAGTTCTCGCGGCTACTTTCTTGCTGAACAGCATTTATCCGGCTTCTTATTTTAGCTCATTTAATCCAATCAAAGCATTAGACAATACATCTCCTTTCAGAATAAGTGGGTCTTGGTTCAGGAAAATACTCACCGTTGTGCAATTTTCAATATCATTGGTTTTGTTGTTGAGCAGCTTAATAATATATAAGCAAATGCGATATGTTGATGAAAAGTACCCAGGCTATGATAGACTTCAGGTACTATCGCTCAAAATGCCAGATAACATATCTCGCGATCAGGTTCGAACTTGGACGTCTACCTTTAAGCAGGAGATTCTTCGCAATAGTTCTATAGAAAGTGTCTCTGCCACAGATCAATCTCCAGTAAACTTGGAAAACAGTTCAAGCGGGCTCTTGAATTGGCAAGGAAAGGCTGCCGATTATAATCCATTGATCACGGAATTGTCTGCGGATGAGTCATTCCTGTCAGTGATGCATTTAAAAATGAAATCTGGCCGTTGGTTTGATAGCGGGTCAAGAACGTATGACCAGCATTCTTTCATCGTAAATCAAACAGCAGTTCGATTAATGGATCTCATAAAAGATCCGGTTGATCAGGAAATCATCTTTCACAATGATACAGGTAGAATCGTCGGCATTGTGCAAGATTTTATTTATCAAAGTATGCACGATAAAATCGGACCTGTAGTAATTTACAACGATCCGAGTCGTCAAAGCGTTTTTCTTGTCAGGATACATCCAGGTACGGCAAAGCAAGCAATTGGCTGGATCAAAGAAACTTGGGACCGATTTTTTATGGGCAGCCCTTTTGAGTACAGTACTTTGGAGGACTCATATAAGGATCTTTATAAGGATGAAAGACAAATTTTCAATTTGCTTGTAATCTTCTCAACTCTTGCCGTCGGCATAGCCACAATTGGACTATTTGGGACGTCCGCGTTAACAGCTGCCAAAAAAAGAAAGGACATAGCCATTCGGAGAGTCCTCGGCATAACGCTCATCAATGCTATTCTGCTTCAATTGAAAGACTTTCTTGGTCTATTTTTAACGTCAATTGTGATAGCTAGCTTAATTGGAGGTTGGATAATGTCAAAATGGCTGGACAATTTCGCGTATAGGATCCACTTAGATGTTTGTACCTTTGTGGTCGCTTATTTGTTTGGTTTGATTATAGTTATCTTAACCGTCGGTTACAATGCCACGAAGACCGCACTGTCCAATCCGGCAAGGACTCTAAGAAGAGTTTAAATGGAAAAGTAGGATTCGCTCACTCCGCTAGGTCCTGCCAAGGTCATGACCGGGCTCCAGTTTCTCTGTTCGCAATTTTAGACGTTTTAGCAAAAGTGCTGTAACAGCGTTCCCCACTGCCATCGATAAAATTCGTTTTGTCTAAAGCGGATTTGAATGCTGAATAAATTCTTTCAGGTAATTTAGAACCCGTGCGTGTTTTTCCAAAAGGTCATCACTACCTTCGAGTCCGATCAGTGCCTTGACGGTGTCGTTGTGAGCCTGGTAGACTCTGAATAACATCCGGTTTCTTTCGGCGGCGCCGGACACAATATCCCGTAAGGCCATGGCGGTTATTGGTTTACCCGTCTCGATAAGGGTTCGACGGGCTTCGTAAACCTTTGCCGGACAATATCGAGATAGGCATTGAGCGCTTTGGTCGGTTCTTCTTTGCCTGTTGCTCTCCCTGGGTTGGGTTTCCACTTCAATTTTTCCCAGGTCCTTTTCAGCGAAAGCTCCTTCTGGATACCGTCGACGGTTATTCGAAGAAAGAGTAAGCCTCCGGTGAACCCCTATTGCCCAGTAATGATATGCCTTCGCGCAAGTACATCTTGATCAGCCAGGAATTATATAGAGCTAATCTTGCTGGCCCGCTTTGACAATTTTTATATTATGTGCTTTTATTATGAATATCGTTGCGAGTATAAGGAAAGGCAATGTTGACAGGATTATTTGAACCTTAGACACTAACAAACCCACTATTAAAACAGGAATTACAATCCCGCTTAAAAATGCAACGCCGTATGTTGTGACTCGTCTGCTGGATCGCGATTTTATTGTTGATATTATCAAAAGAATTTGCACAATAAATGCGAGGATAAAGAACGGATTTACTAAAAGAGCTAATCCTAACGTCAGGAAAGGTATTAGGAATAAGAGGGCTTGACTAGACGCCTGTTTAAAATGTAGAAAAAAGTCGAATGTTTTTAAAAGTAATCAGATAAAATATAATGTATAGAGGAAGAAAAAAACCCTCTTTATTGAGCCGTAGAGCCCGATTTCTCCATGCCAGCTGAACGCGTCATTGGTATCATGGACCAGATTGTTGCCAGGAGAGGAAAACCGCAGATCATCCGGGTGGATAACGGTCCAGAGTATTGTTCCCGGATCTTTGTCGAATGGTGCGAGAAAAACAGTATTCGCATCCTTTACATCCAACCTGGCAAGCCAATGCAGAATATCGAGCGCTTTAACAGGTTATTTAGGGAGGATATTCTGGATGCCTATCTGTTCGAAGACCTGGAAGAGCTACGGCTACTTGCTGACGAATGGATGGACGACTACAACCGAAATCACCCTCATTCTGCCCTGCGAGGTCTCTCCCCACTGGCCTATATCAAATCACCCCAATTAAAGTATGCATGAAAAGAGAACAGCACCCTACGGATGAAGGATTAAAAAAATGGCACACAAGGTTGGCGTTAGAATTAAACACCAGCGACCGAACTTTCGATCGGCTTTATGAAATTCTTGTGGATATGAAAAGTAGCGGCATAGAAAAAGACACGGCATACGAGGTATTGAAATCTCTACGGGAAGAGTATCCCAAAGAACCGGATGAGGACTTAATACTTGAGCTGATGGACGTGGTAACAGGATATTGTTCACCCCAGAACCGTATCTGGGAATGACCCTACTAAACAAAACAAAGGCTGTCCTAAAAAGGGTAGGTCTACAGTAGTAAATGCTTTTAGGTGCTTTTTTATTTCATGGATTTCTATGACATATGGGTCACTATCGGTGATCTTACCTTTATCCATTGCCCTGTTGATCTGGTCCAGTAGCTGCCCTGCTTTCTCTTTTATGCCGGTCTTGCCATTCATGCCGATATACCGCTTGATGAAATTAATAGAAGGCAGCACCTTTTGTTCTTCAGTTAATGCCTTCATTTCCTTATAGGTCTCTGGCTTCAGCTCGATCTTGATCTTTGTTTTCATCGAATTATATACCTCGATTAACTTGTCTTGGATGAAATGAATTTGATCGGCATAAGCTGAGGTCTTGCGGATGCGCTTTTCGACTATGGCCTTTTGCAAGGAATTGATGAAATGAAGAATTTTTTCTTTGGTCTTGGTCTTTCCATTCATATTCACAAACCGCCGGATGATACGCAGTTCTTCCGGAATGCGCTCAACCATTTCCGGCGGAGGAAGCGTAGGGACATCGCGGGTGTGTTCCAGGAAAGCATTTACAATACCACAGATGTACCCCAACTTCTCATCATTGATGGTCAGCAGCGAGTTACCACTGTTTGCCTTATAATCCTGGCATTGTCGGAATTTTTAAATGAAAATCCGTGGAAATTGAAACCAATCATTCGAAACTTAGAAATTACTACCTTTTGAACAACGATGAAGAAGGCGAATTGTACTATAAATTGTTGTTAACCTGTATCCCTCCGACGGAGCACAGGTCCAAAAGAATGGACAAACCATCTATGTTTGCAGATAGCAAAAGAAATCATAGATGCAACCACAATCTACACAGCGGGGCACCCGCACCAAAGAAGATATGTTTGGGCTGATAGCCAGACATGACAAAAGCACTACAACAGTAAAGGAGTTTTGCCAACTGCATGGTTTGACACAGGGCATATTTTACTACTGGCAAAAAAAGTATCACACGGAAAACAGCGAGCCTGGCTGGTTACTCAGTCACGCACGTATTATGAAGCTGCAATTCGAAAATGACAGCGTATTTGAGATAAGGTTTGACCAAGGGATGGGATATTGGACTGCAGAGCTGCCAAACCAGGATTATCCATTTAATTTTACCGTTTCAAGGCAACTTCAGTGGCTTAATCAATATGCAGGCAGGATCACAGTGCAGGGGTATCAAAACTACCCTACGCACCTGTTTCTGAAGTATGAGGGGCTATGAAGACAGTGCGATTTGCTTCTCACTTTGGCGACTGAGCCGACCATGGAACAACCGTACGTATGTTAGACTGTTACCTTTATAGAAAAAAAAGTAACACAATTTGTTACCTTTTTATGTAAATTTGTAACATGGAATCGATGCAATCGGTAATAAATGATTCATTATCAATCACTATTGGGGGGAAAATCCTCTTTCCAGCGGATTTTCGTGGAAAAGGCTCCCAGGCAGCAATCAAAATGGCCCTGTCCCGGGCAGTACGAAGCGGACAGGTCAAGCGATTGGCCCAGGGTATCTATTTTGTCCCGGTTATTGACCCGGTCCTGGGAGAATTGATGCCTTCTCCTGAAGCCGTGGCCGAACAGCTCGCCGAACGGGAAAAAGTACGTATCCGGCCGGCTGGTGCTTTTGCTTTGCACAAACTCGGCCTGACGACACAGGTGCCGACCCGGCTGGTGTACCTGACAGACGGCCATCCCCGTAAACTGAAGATCGGAAAAGCTACCGTTGAATTTAAAGCTACCACTCCCAAGAAGATGGCGCTCTCAGGTGAGATCAGCGGGCTGTTGATTCTGGCACTGGAGGGCCTGGAATTGGACAAGATCGATCCTGCCACTGAAAAGCGGATCATACACTTATTGCAACTGGAAAAACCACAGCTATTGGACCAGGACTTACAGCTTGCACCCGGAAAAATATACGACTACCTGGTCCGGTTACTAAAAAAAATACCCTATGACAGGATGGCTGCAACTAACGCCTGATCAGCGCCGCGCAACACTGGAACAGGCTTTTGTAAGAAGTGGGATGCAAACTAAGGCCATTGAAAAAGACTGGTGGGTCACCCTCTGCCTGAAAGCCTTGTTTAGCACGCCCTATGGTAAGTATTGTCTGTTCAAGGGCGGGACATCCTTAAGCAAAGCATGGAAGATCATTCAGCGGTTTTCGGAGGATATTGATATCGCCCTGGCCCCGGAAGCATTTGGCATGACCTACCAGCCGGAACCCAGCCATAGCTTCGTTAAAAACCTGAAGCGACGTGGATGTGCTTTTACCACCGCTGTACTGAAACCAGCGATGGAAACAGCCTTGCTGGAACTTGGCGTACCGGAAGGGATGATTACCATAGAGGCGGAGGTAGTGCCTGCAAACCGGCCGGATAAAGATCCACAAACGCTGTTTATACGCTATCCCTCCTTGTTTGCCCCCCATCCTTACCTGGCCGATGAAGTGAAAATGGAATTTGGCGTGCGCTCATTTAGAGAGCCATTTGCTGTTGTCCCAATACAATCGATCCTGTCAGAGGTATTTCCCAATCCGGCTTATGCTGAGACTCCATTTGATGTGACGGTGGTTGAACCCCGCAAGACTTTGCTGGAAAAACTGTTTCTGCTCCATGAGAAATTCCATGTCGCAGAACGGGGTGCGGTCCACCTCGAACGACAGTCCCGGCATCCGTATGATATCGTGTCGCTCCTTGCCACTCCGGCAGCGCAGGCGGTTCTGGAGGATCGACCATTCTATGACCGGTTACTGGCCCATCGTAAACACTATGTCCGGCTGGCAGGTATAGATTACGAACAGTTAGCACCGCACAGCCTTCGGTTTGTTCCATTCATTGAAACCGTACAGGCCTTTCGCCTCGACTATGAAGAGATGCAACGTTCCATGATCTATGGCGATTCCCCTGCCTTTGACGAACTTCTCCTTCAACTGAAATTCTTTAACGGACGCATCCGGCTTATTGGTACCGGCCTTGTTCTGGAAGACGTTATCCAGCAATTTATAATACAGCATAAAGAAGCCATGGATGCAGACAATGAACGAGGAATCTTTAAAGCAAGCCTATCCTTACCAACCATTACAGATGAAACCATCACCTTCCAACTGACCATGCACCGGATAAAAGGTATATGGATGTTTGAAGAAATTCGAATAGAAGCATAAGTGCTCATTTATCGTCACAGACTCCCATCACCATCGATGATTCACAAATTTTCATCGGATTGGGGAAAAGGCATTGACTATTAATTAATTAGGATTGTTGGTGTGATCCAATCCAATTTAACAATAATATAGCAGCAATTAGGGAGGGATTAGGGATTCAAAGGGAAGGAAAGGGATTGCCAGGGAATCTGTCAATTTTATCCGACAATTGCTGAATGGACTGTTTTGTTTTTGCATCATTTTCGATTATGTCTTGGCATAATTTTTCAATAGCTGCCATTTTTTGTTTGAGATCGCCTATCCCGCTATTACTTGGCTCTTTCTCTTTCTCACCGGTGATACCTTTGAACGCTGATAATTCTTCCTGGAATGCAGTATAAAACTTTTTAAGGAATAACGTTGTCATTGGCAATTTTTCCCTTGTATAACTACAATAACTCGATGTTGATATTCGCATTCGCTCAGCAATCTCGCGGTCATAACAAACAAGAAGCGCCCTGTCCTGGTGAAATTGATCGATTAGTTCTCGTGGAGCACGCATAGTTTAAGGAATGAATTGTAAAAACAGCTGACCGAATTCTTACGTTGATGTTCAACGGCTCATGATTTTTCGTGGTTGTAATGTCAGCGTTTCAGCAATCACGTCTACAACAACCTCCAGCGCATAACTGTCTTTTCCCTTCAAATACAAAAGCACCCTATCCCCATCCTTAATAGAGCTTATCAAGGCGGCTCTTTCCCTTTCTGTGTCCGCGTTTTTGATAGGAAGTTGTTTTAACAATTCATCAAGGTCAACCCTATTACGCAGCCGACATTTCCGAAGAACATATCCTTCTTTGCTATAATTGCAGAAGGTCAATTTGACCCACATTGAGTAAACGTTTCCAAAATCTGTATAGATTTCGGTAAATACGGGCCTTCCCGATAAAAGATTGTAGGTCTGTTTAACGGTAATCCCATACCCAACAAAAGCCGGCAAATGAATTATGAGTGAGCGGGCTTCCTGCTGTCCGTTCCTATATTTTAACGTTGCCTCATACTGTCGAAGGCGATAATATGGATTGACCGAGTCCCGCCAAAAAAAAAGCTCAGCCGAAAAAATGGACAACTCATCAAAATGATGGGAAAAGTTGAGCTGGAAATAGCTACCCCTTTTTTCCATTTTCTTTACGGCCTCCTCCATAATCCCTTTTTGTAGCGTAAACCCGAGCCGCTGTAGGTATTGGTATACGATTGATTTGTTATCGGTAGGCATAGAAGTTTAAATTAAAAGGTTGGCTTCCTATCATCTTTTCCTTGTAACTAGAATGGTAAGAAGCCAACCGTGCTGTGAAAATGTCATTCGGTCACATTCTCTTGCTGTTTTCCCTCCGGAGATTTTAGCGAATGCAGGCTGATAACCTTATCAAAAGGGTTGGCGCAAATATGCATCAGCTTTTTTGTCTTTCGGGTACTTAGATGAATAGGATGCAAGTCGCCGCGGCGAAGACAATGTAGAATGTGGGCTTTTTGACCAGCCGTTAGCATTTCCTCAAAATTGTATTGGTCTAAGGCAGCTTCCAGGTCAAAGGTGTGATATTCTCCTGTCTTCATAACCTTATATTGACCGTCCTTGTCAAATTGGGTAAAATCAAATTGTATCCACTTGTCAAACGTCTGGCTGAAATTCTTCGTCACCTGTTTACAGACAGCCCGCCCTTCCAGTAAATTAAATGCTTCCCTGGAGGTAATTGGTAAACCACCTTGTATTTGAAAGAGGTATCGCCTGTTCTTTGCAGGAACGGCATATTCAAGGCTTGCTTCATATCGATTGAGGAAATAGGCGCCGTCACCGCCCTGCTGTTTTACTTCCAGGGCTATTTGGAAACGACAATCTTCTGTGTTGCCTGATGCGAAGGAATACGTAAAAGATGGGGCATCCTTCTCCATCCTTTGCATCAGTTGGATATCATCGACGTCTTCGTGAATCATCATTAATTCCTTCAGGGACCTAAGCAGGTTGAAATATTTCTGTACTTTCATAATAATAAGATTGGAGTTAAAAAAATGATGCTTTAAGCTCTTTTAGAACGGCATTGACGTTATTAAACAGGCGTTCCGTACTTTTTTGAAACGGCCATTGCCTCATTCCCTTATAGTTAGAGAATTTCCATAGAGGAACTATGCGACTTTTCGAGACCACTACCATCTTGGAAATGGCGCTGGAACATATCGTGCCGTCTTTCTCAAATTGATGGGCCATCCATACACAGGCCCCATCGGTCCGGATAATATAGGTCCGAAGGAAAAACTGATCAAAAAGACCGATAGGAGACTCATAACGGATATGACAACCGACTACCTGGGGCGTCCACCAGTTTTTATATATCGTCTTTGCCCAGCCCAGGCGAAAAGCAAGATCTAATCGTCCCAAATCCATAAAGGAATGATACCGGTCATTACCCATGTAGCGCAGGACGCAATCCCAAGGCATGACCCGGAAACATATTATCGATTGATCATTTAGTTGATGGGGCTTTAGCCGGAAAAAAGCCCGAATCATTAGCAATACTAATCTAAGGTGCATTCTCATGTTTAAGTGTTTAATGGTTGATAGATAATAATGGAGCCGGTACTCGCTGCCAGTTTACAGATTCCTTCCTTCTCCTTTTCATAAGGGGCGGCTTTCCCGGCATCCAATTATGGGTATGACCTCTTACTGTTCCAGGGACAGGTCCTGGTAAATCATGCAGTCGATGTTCACCTCGAAATAGTCACAGATTAATACTAGCATAGAGGTCGTGACAATCAGGGTTCCAGCCTCTAGTTGTTGGATGGTTGCTATAGGCAGGTGAATATCTTGAGCGATCTGTTCCAGGGTAAGTTGTCGGAAGCCGCGGAGGGTTCTGAAATTCTTGCCGATGAGCTTGTGGATGTTCTTCGTTCGGTCGCCCCGGTATCGTTCATTGCTCATTTTTATATAAGAGGGGTAAATCTCTTTCCGTCGCTGAGGGAAGTAAGGGTGTCCTGAAATTGAAGAATAGGCTTGTGGCCACGGATGGTAATGGCCGTCGGAGTGACATTCGGGCATAGCGCTGCCCGCCAGCTGAAGAAAAATTTGGTGCATGGACGCTTACATTATCGGTTTAAAAATGTAAGTCCTTTAGTAAGCGGAGGCGGAGAAGGAAGAAAGAATAAAGGGCGGGCCCCGTCTTACCGAACAGAGGCACCGCTAAGAGCCCGGAATCGATAAGCTGATAGGAGCCCACCCTATAAGGTATAGAATGGGCTTTCACTATCATCTCGATTCCAATAGAAAATTAGCGGTTTTCTGTTCGAGACTTATAGCGAAGTCCTTCAGGTTAGTGAAGAACGTCAAAAATAGTATTTATTAGATGCCTATAAAGGCATCCAGTTAAATTTCAGCTAAGATAAGCAATTATTTAATTGATTATCAATGTTTTATGTTGTAAATTACGACCATAAAAGAAAGTGAAATACAACTGCTGGTAATCTCTTATTCATTTATAATAACAAACCCTGACCTATGACCGAAACGTCACACCATGGCAGGAATGTGCGTAGCATTCGTTTCCTACAAGGAATGAAGCAGGAATTGTTTGCCTTAAAAATGGGCGTAACGCAACAGTATATATCCAAATTAGAAAAGCGGAAAAAAATATCTCCCGACAAATTACAAGCTGTAGCAAAAGTGTTGGGTGTGCCAGTAGAGGCCATCGAAAACTTTCAGGATACTGCATTGCTTTTTGGGAGAACACAACCTTATGCCACACAGCCATCACAGTCGGTTAAAGAGGTGATCGACTATTTTAAAGAGGAGATAGCCAAGAAGGATGCTTTGATCATCGAATTACAATCAAAGCTAGCTATATATACCAATAGCCATACGTTACCATGAATTGTAAAGAATTGCCGATAATTGACTTGCTGCGCAGGATGGAACGTACATTGTCATTTTATTCCTTTAAACCCTAAACTGATGGAGAACGATTTTCAATCGGCTGGTACAAATGATCCCAAGTTCACAACTCGCTACGCTCCTCTTAACCCCCGGAAAGAACCCCTCACGCCACAAAAGTTGCGGGAATTGACCGGTGATGCTTCCATTGACGAGGAGGAAGCCATAGCCATC
>Ga0209647_1000045_pt1 | contig 97410 bp, 97 predicted proteins | sample GraSoi_2013_60cm_FD_185827 | JGI IMG/M metagenome (GOLD analysis project Ga0209647, IMG submission 185827) | Grasslands soil microbial communities from the Angelo Coastal Reserve, California, USA - Sample 9_17_2013_60cm (SPAdes) (version 2) | ecosystem: Environmental > Terrestrial > Soil >...
AAGAAAGATGAGTATTACAGGATGAACAGATTGGGCGTTTTCTGATCACATTTACCCAAATCTTATCAAAAAGCTTGACTTAACGCTACAAACATTGAATTATTGCAACACAATTCCTAATTAAGCCGGATAGAAAGATTACTTCTTGCGTTTATAAGAGCTTTTACATACTATTAATGCGAATTGTAGCATGCTAAAAGTTTTTCAATCGAACTATACTGTTTTTTATGACCTTTTTGAACAGGCAGCTTCAAACAACGTAAAGGCTGCCAAGCTTCTTCATGAGCTTTGTATTGAATTTAAAAATCCAGGAAAAAGTGCCGAAAAGATTCATAAACTCGAACATATAGGTGATGAAATATCCCACAAGGTTTTTTTTGAAATAAATAAGTCATTCATGACGCCAATTGACCGTGAAGATATCATAGCTCTTACCCATGCGCTTGATGATGTCATTGATTGTATTTATGCATCAGCAAGCGATTTTGACACGTATCAAGTCAAAAAATCTACACAATATGCCAAGGACATATCAAAAATTATTGTTGCATCAACAGAGATACTCCACCGTACGCTCCCAAAATTACGTAAAAGGAAGCTGTTTCATGAAGTAGAAAAAGCAATTGTAGAAGTCAATAGGCTGGAAAATGAGGCAGATGTTTTACTCAAAGATGGGCTCAAATCCCTTTTTAAAAATCCAAAAAATCCAGTAGATATTATTCGTTTAAAAGCCATATATACAAACATGGAGCAAGCAACAGATGCGTGTGAGCAAATTGCCAATGTGCTTGAAGGCTTGACAATAAAATATGCATGATCTATGGTTTATTTCGTTTGTTATCGTACTTGCTGTAATTTTCGACTTCATTAATGGTTTCCATGATACTGCCAATGCTGTCGCTACCGTTATTTCAACAAGAGTTCTTTCTCCAATCTTTGCTATCCTTATGTCTGCCAGCCTCAATCTACTTGGTGCACTTTCTGGCACTGCAGTTGCCAAAACAATCGGCAGTGGGATTATAGGAACAAGTGTTTCTCAAGAAGTAGTTGCAGCAGCCTTAATTGGTGCAATTATTTGGAATCTCATTACATGGTATTTTGGTATTCCAAGCAGCTCAAGCCACGCATTGATAGGAGGACTTATTGGTGGAGGGATCGCATCTGTAGGTACAGGTGTCGTAAAATGGAGCGTATTATTAAACAAAGTACTCTTGCCTTTTGTGGCGTCTCCTATTCTGGGTTTTTTTGGGGCATATGTATTGATTAAAATCTTATTTTTTATTTTTAGTAAATTTCCTTTGGGAGGAGTGAATAGTTTTTTTAGGAGGTCTCAACTTTTTTCTTCTGCTTTTATGGCATTTAGTCACGGAAGTAACGATGCACAAAAAACAATGGGTATTATTACGTTAGCACTCATTAGTACACATAATATTCCTGCAAATCCATTCACAGTTCCATTGTGGGTAATACTCTTAAGCGCATGTGCTATGTCGGCGGGTACGGCCAGCGGAGGGTGGCGAATTATCAAAACAATGGGAACAAAACTTTTTACTATGGAACCGATTCATGGATTTGCTGCAGAAACCGCAGCAGCAACGGTAATAGAAACGGCTTCGCGATTTGGCTATCCACTGAGTACGACGCACATTATTAGTAGCAGCATTTTGGGCATTGGATCTAGTAAAAGATCAAAAGCAGTACATTGGAATATCGTCACCAGGATTGTACAAGCCTGGGTATTAACAATTCCAATATGCACGGTGTTAGCGTTTATAGCATTCAAAGTGATAAAAATATTTTGAAAATAGGCCTGCTCTCTTCTCTTTTCCCTAAATTGTGCTACCATAATAGTATCTATGCTTCTGCCCGATTCACAGCTCAAAACGCTCTTGTTGCAATCTGGTCTTGTGGATATTCACACCATTGCAGAGCTTGAGGTATTTGCTGCAAATTCTCGAAGTACCCTTCAGGATGCGGTAATAGAAAAAGACGCGATTACCGACGAAAATCTTGGACTTCTTATTTCAGGCTATCTTAAAGTTCCTTTTGTAACACTTTCTAAATTGACAATTCCAGAACCAATTTTTCGAATTGTTCCGGAAAGATTGGCAAGAAAATATAAGGTTATTGCATTTGCGCGAGATACAGAGGGAATCAAACTTGGAATGGCAGACCCAACCAATCGAAGCATCCAGGAAATGATTGCCAAAAAAACATGGCAAAAAGTTTTCCCCTATTTAGCTACAGAGCGAGATATCGATAATACCCTGCAGATGTATCGGAAAAATTTGCAGCAGACATTTGACGAGCTACTTCAACAAGAATTAAGCAAGACAACAGACTCGGGAGATGATGCCCCAATAGCAAAAATCGTTGACATGCTTATTACCCATGCATATAGAGATAAAGCTTCGGATATTCATATTGAGCCCGAGGAAAATAATTCTCTTGTCAGATTCCGTATCGATGGTATTTTACACGACATGTTGTATTTAGATAAAAAACTTCATGACAGAATAACGACTCGTATCAAAGTCGTATCTCGACTCCGAACAGATGAGCACTTAAGCGCGCAAGATGGGAAAATGCGCATGATGGTAGACGATGAAAATTTAGATCTTCGTGTCTCTCTTATTCCTGTTACCGAAGGGGAAAAGGCAGTATTGCGTTTGCTCTCATCCCATTTTCGTCAATTTACTTTAGTTGATTTGGGAATGAATGAAAAAGACCTAAAAAAAGTAAATGCTGCAATGAGTAAATCCTACGGGATGATTCTCTCAACCGGTCCAACAGGATCCGGGAAAACCACATCGATTTATGCAATTTTAAAAATTCTTAATACTCGGGAGAAAAATATTACGACTATCGAAGATCCGGTGGAATATCGTATAAAAGGGGTGAATCAAATTCAAGTAAATGTAAAAACAAATCTTACGTTTGCGAGTGGTCTACGGAGCATTTTGCGCCAGGATCCAAATGTTATTTTTGTTGGAGAAATTAGAGATGGAGAAACAGCAGGCATTGCGGTAAATGCTGCGCTTACAGGTCATTTAGTTGTCTCAACGCTTCATACCAATGATGCTGCGACCGCTCTGCCGCGTCTTGTGGATATGAAAGTCGAGCCATTTTTGGTCGCCTCAACAGTGAATGTTATTATTGCACAACGTTTGGTCAGAAAAATTTGTGAAGCATGTAAAATTGCTACGATAATGAAAAGAAGTGAGGTTATCAGGCATATTCCTGAGCAAGCAGTCACTGCACATTTTGGTATTGCAGAAGACATACCTGTATACATGGGAAAAGGATGTAGGGTTTGTCATACAACAGGGTATCTTGGAAGAATTGGAGTATTTGAGGTTATAGAAATGACAGAGACAATACGCAAACTTATTACAGAAAAAAACGATTCTGATGTTATTGCAAAGCAAGCAATTGCCGAGGGGATGACTTCCATGCTTGATGATGGACTCAATAAAATTGCAAAAGGGCTTACAACAATGGAAGAGGTACTTCGGGTCACAAAAGTAGAATCATAATTCGTATGGAGAATGCAAGAATAACCATTTCTAGTTCGGATAAGCTTAATCTCATGAGTAATATTGCGACCATGATGACAGCCGGTATTCCAATTTTGGAAACTGTTGAATCTCTTATGGGTGAAACAAAAGGGAATACCAGGAAAATTCTCGAGCAATTACAAGATGACTTAACACAGGGGAAGCATATGTATACATCATTTGCCCAATTTCCAAAGGTGTTTGATAAAGTAACCGTGAATATTGTCCGGGCTTCTGAGGAAGCGGGGACTTTGGACACAACGCTCAAAGATTTACGAGAGCAAATAAAAAAAGACATGGAATTTGCAGACAGAATTCGGGGTGCGCTCACCTACCCAATTATGATTTTCTTTGTATTTATCGCGATTATGTTGATGATTCTTCTTGTTGTTGTCCCGAAAATCGCATCAGTTTTTTTACATCTGAGTGTTGTTTTACCCTTGCCCACAAAAATTCTTATTATCACCTCTCAGACAATGCTTACCTATCCTCTTCAGGTTATTTTGGGTACGGCAGTTGTCGTTGTGACCATTGTGTATCTTTTTCGTACGTACAAACAATGGATTCTGAGAAGGCTATTTACGCTTCCGCTTATTGCAATCCTTATAAAACAAATAGACCTTACAAGATTTTCACGCAGCATGTATCTTTTGCTTACCTCGGGTATAACTATCACGAATGCACTTGAATTAGCACAAGACGTTGTGCAAAGAAAAGATATTGCAGATGCAATTGGTTTTGCAAAGGATACAGTGCTTGCAGGAAAAAATTTGTCCGAAGGGTTTAAAGAAAAGAAAAATGTTTTTTCAAATATTATGATCAAAATTATTGAAGCCGGAGAAAAAACCGGCACTTTGGATAAATCTATGCAGGATATTTCCGAGCATTTAGAGTACGAAGTATCCAATACACTCAAAACGCTCACAACACTGCTTGAGCCATTGATGCTTGTTTTTGTCGGCTTATTGGTTGGTGGTATGATGCTATCTATTATCGCTCCTATCTACCAGCTTATTGGACAAGTTGGTGGTGCGCATTAGTATGAATCGATTGGCTCAATTGTTATACAGACTCAAAGGTACTGAAGGATTTTCACTTCTGGAGCTTTCTATAGTAATGGGAGTAACTGCAATACTTTTTACTATTGTGACGATAAATTTAGTAAAAGTACAGCGTACATCGACGGTAAGCGCACAAGTGCAAACACTTCTCTCGGACATAAAACAACAACAATTAAAAGCAATGGTTGGGGCAACAGAAGGACGGGCAGCAAATGATACCTACGGGATATACATACAAAGTACCAAATATACGCTCTTTCATGGAATGATATATACCTCATCTGACAGCTCAAATTTTCCCATACCACTTGACCTTGCCATTACATTGGCGACAACATTTCCCAATGGGCTTCTTATTTTTTCAAGACAAAGCGGTGAAGTTGTATCGTGGACTTCTGGGAAAAATACCATAACCCTAACGAATACTTCCGGGACCGAACAAAAAACCCTAACAATTAATAGATATGGAGTAGTAACGGGAATACAGTAAATATGAAATATCTACTATCTAATTTCAAATATCAAATATTCAATTCAATGTTAGAAATTAAAAATTGGAAATTGGGATTTTCCTGTCAAGGCGGGTCAGGTCAGTCTTTGGTAGAACTTTTGGTTGCTATTGGGCTTTCTGCATTATTTATTCCGGTCCTTCTAACTGGCATGGTTGCAGCTCGTTCGGGACGTGCGCAAGATGACCAACGTACACAAGCAATTGCCTTAGTCAAAGAAGCCCAAGATGCAGTACGGGTTATTCGGGATGCAAGTTGGACAACATTTTCCTCCTATACCACAGGACAGCCATATCATCCTGTTATTTCCGGCTCAACATGGGCACTTACGTCCGGGAGTGAATTTATCAATGGATTTGGGTTTACAAGACAAATTGTTTTAAGCGATGTCTATAGAGATGGAAGTGGAAATATTGCAGCAAGTGGGACACTTGACTTGTCTACAAAAAAAGTCGTTGTGACGGTTTCATGGAACTCTCCTTTGGTGTCGTCTGTTTCTGAAATATCTTACCTTACTCGGTTTGTCAATAATACCTATACCGAAACAACGCAAAGTGATTTTCTTAAAGGCGCGACCGCTTCTGGTAAATTGGCGATTACCAACAACACAGGAGGAGAAGTTACGCTTGGGACAGGAAGTGGTGCCGGAGACGATTGGTGCAATCCGGGAAATTCTTCACTCGCGACATCTGCATTGGTACGTAATGGGACTCCGTATGCAATTTCTGCAACAACATCTGCCAGTACAGACCATATTTATGTAACAACAGGAAATAATGCTTCGGGATATGTCGGGGAAGTCCTTTCAGTTGACCATAATACTCCTCCCAATGTGACAGTTGGTAATTCATATAACACAGGAAAAGGGTATGGAGTGTATGTCGACCATGATGGAGGGTATGTCTACGTTGCTGAGACAACAAAGACGGTAGAGATTCTGGATGCAACGTCAATGGCGCAAGTTTCTTATTTTGATGTATCGGGTAGTGCTATTGGGAATAGTGTATTCGTATTAAATGGAATAGGGTATGTAACAGTAAGCGCAGGCGGTGGTACGGAGAAACTCTATACATTCAATGCAAATCCCATTAACGTTGGTGGTTCTCAAGCCCAATTAGGCTCGGTAAGCCTTGCTGCAAAAGGAAATAAAGTAGTTGTGGTAAAAGATCCAACAAGTGGGACTACCTATGCATACGTTGTAGAGGCTTCTTCATCTAAGCAGCTAGAAATTTTTCAAGTAAGTAGCAATGGTTCAACGCTTTCTAATGTCGCAAATGCGCAAATTGCCAATGCAGCACAAGGACAAGATGTTTTTGTTAATACAAGTGGGACGAGGGCTTATCTGGTGACCAATCAATATACCGCAGGACAAAACCAGTTTTTTATTCTCAATACCACGACAAAATCCGGTACCCTTCCCTCTCCAATTGGTGCGTTTAGTACATTTAGCCAGGCAACGATGAGTGCAGGAATGAATCCAAAGGGGGTTACCGTTGTCACAGGAAATAAGGCAATTGTCGTTGGGTCACAGATTGGTGGTCTTGGACAGCAGTATCAAGTATATAATATCGCATCGGAAAATAACATTAAATATTGTGGTGGAGCCTCGACAGCTACTATTCCAAATGGCACCGATGTAAATGCTATCTCATCGTTATACAGAAGCGACCAGACAGCATATTCATATATTTTAAGAAGCGACCAGACAGTGCAAATTATTCAAGGGGGTAATGGTGCTGCATTCTCATTTTTCGGGACATTTGAATCTCAAACTTTTACTGCAACAACAGACGCTATGTTTAATACCTTTACCACGACAACATCTGTCCCAGTATCAACTACACTGCAATTTCAAGTTGCAATAAAGCATGCTGTCAATAATAGTTGTAATAGCGTGAGCTTTGCGAATACGGACTTTGTGGGGACAGATGGGACGTCTGGTACATATTTCCCTGCAACTGGAGGGATTTTGCCCATGAGTAATGATAATATTGGTACGAAAATCCCGGCCGTTGTCTTCGTTACAGAGCCTACTTATCGTCAACAGATATTACTCAGTCACCAGAGTTGTATGATATTACATTTAATTATTCACCATAGTTCGGCAGGCTCACTATAAATAAAATGAAAATGCAAAAATCAAAATTACTACTAAAAATTCAGAAATCAAAATTTTCTTTATCCTTTATCCATTATCCATTATCCTTGCGAGATGGATTTACAATTCCTGAGTTACTGGTATACATGGGAATATTTACTATTCTGCTTACGGTTTTTGTGCAAATGTTTGGAAACCTTATCGATACTCAGCTAGAATCAAGCGCAACATCCAGCGTGAATACAGATGCAAAATATATCCTTGCCCGTTTTACCAATGATATACGGCAAGCCCAAAGCATTGCGTCCCCGGCGCTAGGCGTAGCGGGTACAAGTTTGCATTTTATGGAAAACAATACAGCAGTTATCTACGCGACCAATAGTGGTGCTCTTACCATAACCAATGCAAATGGGACAGACCAACTCAATAGTAGCGATACAAGTATTTCCAATCTTTCATTTACTTCTCTTGGGAGTGGCAGTGCTCAGAGCGTCAAGATATATTTTGTGCTTTCCAGTAAGACCATACGCAAAGGTGGCAATGTACAACAAGAGACTGTCCAAACAACAGTAGGACTCAGATGAAAATGAAAAATTTGATATTTGATATTGGATATTTGATATTAGACATTCCCCATCAGGGTGGGGCAGGGCAAGCAGTTGTCACATTATTATTTTTTATGGTTATGAGTATTACCATTACAACTGCTGCGGTTATGGTGGTTTTGGCAAATGCGGCATCCGCAAGCACCAACGAACAAGGGACGATAGCATATTATGTTGCAGAAAGTGGTGCAGAAGAAGGAATTTTGCGCCTGCTTCGTAACCCGTCATACACTGGCGGAACATTTGCTGTGGGGCAGGGAAGTGTAACCTTAAGTATTGTAAATGGGACTATCATTGCAACAGGGAGTGCGTACAATGCACAAAGGACAATTCAGGTAAAAACAGTGTACAATGATACTATCAATCTCACTGTTACGTCATGGAAGGAGTTGTAAATGGATTTTTCAAAGAAACAACAAGCGATTTTCTACATAGAAGGCAATCGCGCATTTTTTTACCCTGGACCTACAGGAGAGATGTTGCAATTTCCCTTCCCAATAGACGTCGTAAGTGATTTGGAGGTGTTAAGTAGGCAAAAGCTTCTAGCACTTATTCAAGCTTTTTTTCAAACGCAAAATATTGCCGGATATGAGATTCTTATTGTTTTTGCAACTACGACAGTATTCGAAAAGGATTTTGAGCAAAATGAAACAAGCCAATCAGCAATACAACAATTTCTTGATTTTATTCCCTTTGATGAAATATTAACCAAAACGTATACCTCAGATAAAACAACAAAAGTTGTTGCAATCAACAAGCAATTGTACGATGTTTTTAAAGATGTGTGTGAAAGCGTAAAATGTCATGTGGCGGGGGTTATCGCCTATTCTTCGCTTATATCACTTGCCCCAGATCTTGCCCAAAATGTTGATATTCCACTCATACTGACAAAATTTGACCAAAGTAAACAATTTAGCATAATCCTCACCGCTCATTCTCAAAATATCCCTACTTCCCAGCAGCCGCAAAGTGCTCCCGAATCAAATAAAAGAACATTTTTACTTTTAGGTGTCTTTGGAGTACTTGTTGTGATTCTCATCGGCGTTGTTGTTAGCTCTCTTGTGTTGCCGCAACACCCTCCGATTACCACTACAGTCAGAATAGCACCTGTAGCGTCTGGCGTTTCGCCAACGGCACAAGCCAGTTCTAGTGCTCGCCCAACAATCCCAGTACAGGTAAAAGGAGAGGCGACGCAAAGCGCAGTGGAGGGTAGAAAAGGCTTATAGAAAAATTGCTCATTGACAGCAATTTTTTGTCTATGTTACGGTAGATAAGTACTTATGATTTCCTGCTCGAAATTATTCAAGAAAAGCCAAAAGGGATTCACTCTCATCGAACTTCTTGTCGTCATCGGAATTTTAGCAGTACTCCTTTCCATTGTTCTTATTGCTATTAACCCAGCAAGACAATTTGCACAAGCAAATGATACACAAAGAAAAAGTAATGTTACTGCAATACTTAATGCAATTGGTGCTTATGCGGCAGATAATCATGGAACACTTCCAGCAAATATGCCAGTTCCAGCAGATGGTGCAATAAACATAAAATCGGGCGCAGTTGGTAATAAAGGAGATATCTGTGCTGATATTATGCCTACATATATTTCCGCTCTTCCACAAGATCCATCATCTAATAACGGAGCACAAATAACTGCATGTGCGGCATATGATACAAAATACACAGTAGCTGTAGATGCAAACAAAAGAGTTACCGTAGCAGCTACCCCAGATCCAGCAGGCACTGGTCAAGCAATCACAATAACCAGATAATACCCATGAAAGCTAAGAAATCTCCGAGTAAATCTACAAAAAATTCTTTTGACGCACATACGGCAAGTAGAGCAATAGTTGCATTGCTTATTGTACTTCTCGCTCTTTCTGTGTTACTTCTCTTTACCCAATACCAACAGAATATTGTTGCTAACAATGCATTCGTACCATTTATGGCACTAACTACGGTGGGTATGGGACTTCTCGTTACTCTTCTTTTCCTCATGAACCCCGCAAAGAAAAAGTGACGCCAGTCATCCTGAGTCGCGAAGCGACGTGAGGATCTATTTAATTTACCTTGAGTCCAAATGTGATACCATTATCGTATCGTACATTCTATGCGACTTCGTACCTATCTTCTTATTATCTTTTTCATAGGGATAGCGTTATTTGCACGAGGGCTGCCAAATGAATTTGTTGGAGATGATGAGCTGCAGATACTCCAAAATACTAAAGTCCATTCCATTGCCAATTTACCTGCATTTTTTTCTGGAAGTACGTATGAAACAGCAGGTGGGACTGCAATAACAGGCATATTCTATAGACCGGTCATGATGACTATTTTCTCTCTGCTCTACTCCATAGGAGGTCCTAACCCTCTTCTTTTTCACTTTACACAGGTATTGCTGCATATTCTAGTGACCATGTGTCTCTTTTTTTTCCTTTGTAAATTCTTCCCTGATATTGGTGCTTTTCTTCTGTCTCTTATTTTTTTGGTTCACCCGGCAAATTCAGAGGCTGTACTCTATAGCGCTAATTTACAGGAAGTATTATTCCTACTTTTTGGGATGCTGGCACTGCTTTTGGTGCAGAAAAACGCACCATACAGCGTATCTTTACGGAAAGAAAAGACATCATGGCATATATGGTGTATTCCAATGCTCCTTTTGCTTTCTCTTTTTTCAAAAGAAAGCGGGATTCTTTTTCTGGTGATAGTACCTCTTTATGGGTGGATTTTTGACAAGAAGCGTTTTCGATTTCTTTTGACAGGTTCTGCTATCACATTTGGAGTCTATCTTTTTTTCCGATATGTCATTGCACATATGTATGGAGCAAATACCTCGCTAGCGCCAATTGCAAATTTGCATGTATTGCAAAGACTTATGCATATTCCCATCATTATTCTCTATTATGTGATGTTATTCTTTTATCCAGTAGAACTCCTTGTCTTTCAATACTGGACTATTTCTACAATTTCTCTTGGAAATTTTTGGTTGCCTCTTTTTATAGATATTGGGTTTTTTACTCTACTCATTGTTGGATACATGTGGACAGCCAAGCAATACCCGGCACATAAAAAAATCTATTTGTTTTTTGCGCTATGGTTCGTAATTGGATTGGGGTTTCATCTGCAAATTCTACCCCTGGATGTAACAGTTGCAGACCGATGGTTTTATTTCCCAATAGTTGGGTTATTAGGCCTTTTGGGAGTAGTAGCTAGTCAGTTACAACTTGCAAAACGAACAAAGATACAAGTTGTTGGTATTGGTACGCTTAGTATTCTCCTTCTTCTTTTATCTCTTCGTACATACACGCGAATAGCTGATTGGCACAATGATTTGACACTTTTTGGCCATGATAGCAGTACCCAGAGTAATTATATTTTAGATAATTCATATGGAGCTGCCCTTATTCAAGATGGACAATTTGAAAAAGCCAAAAAATATGTAATCACTTCAATGCGCAAGCATCCGTATACTGCCAATATCAATAATATGGCAATTATTTTCGTAAGTGAGGGAAATATTTCAAAAGCAAAAGAGTATTTCCAAAAGGCAATAGGTACTGGGCAGACATATTCGTTGTATGAAAATTATGCAAATTTTCTTCTCTATTATGATAGTCCAAATTCAGCTTTAGAATTTTCTCAAAAAGCACTTATTATCTATCCTCAAAGTCCCAAGCTCCTGCTTATATTTGGTGAGGCAGAATATATACAAGGAGATAAAGACAAAGCGCTCAGAGCAGTAGCACGGTCATATGAAATTTTGCCAGACGGGAAGACGCTGAATATTTTTACAACCATGCAACAGCGTAAGCCTCTTTCATTAAAACACAATTAAATATTTGATACAATAAAACTGTGAGGTGGTTAAAATATATTATTGTTGCTCTTTTTGCAGGAGCGCTTTTTGCGTCTTTGCAACTGATTTTGTACTCTCCATGCGATAGCCCAATTGAGTACAAAATTGGTATGATTGATTCTCGATTTGGCTTAAGTTCACAAGAGGTGATAGCTGATGTTACGCAGGCAACGTCTCTCTGGAGCAATGTCTTAGGCAAGCAGCTTTTTGTAAGTAGTCCTAAGGCCCTACTCTCTGTTAACTTTGTGTACGATCAGCGCCAAGCGCTTAATTCTCAAATTCAAACATTGCAAGACCAATTAAAAGCAAAAGATAACACACTCCAGCAGCAATTAGCAACATATTATCAGCAAGCAAATGCTTTCGAAGAAAAACTTGCTGCACTCAACAGCGAAATCGATGCATGGAATAAAAAAGGAGGAGCGCCTCAAGATGTCTATGCCCAGCTTCTTGAGCGTCAGAAAGCACTGCAAATCGAGGGCGACAATTTAAATGCGACTGCAAGGAGTCTGAAGCTTTCAACAACAGATTATAATAGCGGTGTAGGAACACTCAATCAAGATATTCATCAATTCAATAGTGTGCTGTCTCAAAAACCGGAAGAAGGGTTGTACAATGGCAATACCAATACGATTACTATCTATTTCTCCTCAAGTCACTTGGAGTTGATTCATACACTTACTCACGAATTTGGACATTCCCTTGGTATGGAGCATGTACACGATCCGCAAGCCATTATGTACCCATTTACCACAGAAAATATAGTACCTTCAGACCAGGATGTGATAGAGCTTACACGTGTATGCCGCAAACGCCCAATACTCTTCTTATGGGTAAATACGCTTGCGAAGTGGACTCGTTCTATTTGGTTGCATGGAGCATTGCTTCTGCCTCTTCATAATTAACCACCCAGCCATTAATAAGAATGCTTCTGTAAAAAAAATTTTGTAGAAAATGTCCATGATTGTCATAGGTTTCTGGATATCCTCCATAAAGTACTATATTTTTTGTATAGATATGTAAATAATACTTTGCTGTTGTAAGGTATTGTTGGTTTTTTGTTGTTTGGTAGAGGAGCAAGAGCGTTTTAATATATTCTATTCCCCAATGACTCCAGATAGCGTTGTCTCCATAGCTTGGAATAAACGTTTTTACCCAACCAAATTCTTTGTTTGGATTGCTTGCGCTTTGATATTTTAAAGGAAATGGTTGGTCAATTTTATTCGTTTGGATGAAAGATATTGCTTGAGTCAAATACTGTTGGTCAATCGGATTTGTTGGAGTAAGAAATCCAGTACCTACTGCGATAAGCCAATCGGACGAGTATGATTTATTTTGCATGCTCTCTTCAGAAAGATCGTTAAGAAAATACCCGCCTTTGTCATACCAAAAATTCTGAATAATTCGTTTTTTGAGCGCATCTAAATCTTCTTTACTTGTTAGCAAAATACCTAAATCATTTCCAAGAGACACTGTTTTCCAGTAGATAACATTGTCATAAAAACTACTCTCTCGTATCACAGAGTCGCGAGCGCTTGAAAGATGAATATCTTTTCTCACAAGTCCGGTAGTGGGGTCATAGACTCTCTTATTGTAGGTAATTAGTAAATTATGAAGAGATGTGTGATACGTGCTCAGCAATGTTTTAGCGCTTAATTGCGTTTGGAGTGAGTAGTTTTTGTGTGAATCAAAAGGAAATGTATGAGTAATTTCATCTGAGGTTTGTAAGGCCTTTAATCCATACAGTATGCTGTAGAGTGTGTCTGCGGGATAGGCAAAAATATTTATTGGTGTAACCGTTGATGGGCCCACTGGGACAAGCGTTGTTGATACATCATGGTACTTACTGAATGCGTCCAGAGAATAGGCAACGGATTGTAGGTATATTTTTTGTCTATTTTCCCAATCATTTTGACTCAAAGCAATACGAGGGTCCAGTGCTGCGCTATAAAAGATACCTAAATTTCTCGGATAGTACATACTAAATTGGTCTCCTGAAATAAGGTACGGTTTGGAAGGGTCAAAACGCTGTGAATGAATTTTTTGAATAATTTCGGTCAAAGACTTACCGTGAATTGGTTGGCTACCAAAGTATCGACTGGTGAGGAGATGAAATCCAGATTTACAGAAAGCAAAAAAAGATGCAAAAGGAATTGTGGCAAGAGAAAGAGAGGCATTTGTATTAAGGATAATAGCACCATTTTTATCCTCTGTGCTATATGGATTTTGGACAAAAGAAAATTTGTTATACGGATTGGTAAGTACTGCATATAATGAAAAAGTGCCAACAATGCTTACAAAAGCGATACTAAGTCCTATGAAAATTTTTTTGAGAAATACTCCAAAAATCATACCGTTTGTAATACATGAGAATACATGCGTAATCTTTGAAAAATTGTGAGAAGGTTAAGCAGAGTGAAAGCAATAAAGGCAAAAGACAAGATATTGTACGTTAAAACAACAAAGGAAGGAAAAATAATGAAAAGAAGCAGTGAGATAAAAAGGAAAACAAGCCGTTCGCTTCGTTGCATAAGGCCGCCAGGTAAATCCCCATTTGTATGCAAAGCTTCTGCTCGTGCCCTTATATAACTTATTAGATACATACTGATAAGTGCCGAAATAACAAGATACCAGGGGAGGAGATGCGCAAATCCAAAAGCGCTTACAAATATTGCGTCGGCAATACGGTCGGTTGTTGAGTCAAGCAATTTTCCAAAAGCAGATACTTTGCCTTTTTTCCGGGCAACATACCCATCGATAGCGTCAAAAGCAAATCCAACACAACACAGAAGGCTCCATGTGTATAAATGGTGAAGAAGAAGATAGAGAAAGAGAAAAGGAAAAATAAGTCCAAAGAGCGTAATGATATTTGGATGGAAAAGCAGAAATGGTTGCGCTATAATAGCAATAAGAGGTTGCACGTGGCTTTTATACTTTGTAATCATGGATACATCAACACTTCAGAAAATAGACTTTCACTCTCATTCAATTCTATCACATGACGGCGCAATTACGCTTACAGAATACACACACGTATTGCAAAAAGGGATACTGGATATTATTGCAATTACAGATCATCATACGATTGAGTACGCAAAAAAATGTCAAGAAATACTTGGAGAAAAAATTATTATCGGTGAGGAAATGACGACAAAACAAGGGCATCTTATCGGATTATTTCTTACGCATACTATCCCATCTGGAGAGTCGGTAGGACACACAATACAAAAAATTAAAGACCAGGGTGGACTTGTGTATGTGCCACATGCGTTTGATGTATCTAGAAAAGGACTTGGAGAACGAGTACTCAAAAATATTGTACAAGATATAGATATTATAGAAGGATTTAATGGAAGAATTATTTTTCGAGCGCAAAATACAATGGCTCAAAAATTTGCCAAACAGTATGCAAAATCTATGGCAACAGGAAGCGATGCTCATTGCTTAGGAGGGCTCGGGAGTAGTTATACATGCATTACAGGCAAAGTATCAAAAGTAACGATACAAAAAGAATTACCTTTTGCCACGTATCATTTTGGATATCAATTACCACAATATTTTTTGTGTCCCACACTTAACAAAATAAAAAAAATCTTTACATGAAAAAAAGAATCTATCTTATCAATCCCACATCAAATGAGAATTTTGCACGTAGGAAGTGGCAACAAGCCAGAAAATATATTCCTGAATTACCAGAAACTCCTATTGATATTACCCACATCACCAAGCTTAAGGATTTTATTCAAAAGGAAACCCCGGAGGAAATTATCATTGGAGGTGGAGATGGGACAATTCATGCAGTAGCTCAGGCAATTTTGGATATGAAGCAAAAGCCAATCCTGGGAATACTCCCACTGGGATTTGGAAATGCTCTCGCGTATTGTTTGGAAGTTGATACGTTGCAAAAAGCATCTCTCGCTTTTAAGAAAAATCAAATCAAAACAATAGATGTTTTTACGACCACAATTCCTGAATTTCCATTGGGAATTCTCACCATGGGTGTGGGATTTGATGCCAGAATAGTGTATTCACGTATGAATTATCGCTATATTGGACTACGTTCGTATATACTTTCAGCAATGCGAAGTATTTTAGAGCATCAAAACCGAACAATCTCAATAACCATAGATAGAAAAGTAACGATTCGCGGGCTCGCGTCTACCTTGGCTATCACCAATGCGCCAATTATAGGCAGAAATTATGTGATTGCAGAACACGCAAAATTAGACGATGGATTGTTAGATGGAATTTTATTTTCTTCTCATTATGCATATCTTGCAAATTTGAGACTTCGCGGATTTAAGCATCCATTATATTCTGAAGAAAATAAAATTTACTTTACTGCCAAGCATTTAAAAATTGAAGGCGAATATTTTGCACAAGTCGACGGAGACCCTGCCTATGTAACCAAGCCTATCGAGGTCGAAGTAATTCCAAAAGCAATCACATTCCTCTCAAATATATGAAAGATATTGTCTTTTCTTTGTGGTTTTTATTACCAATTGGGTTTGCAAATATGGCACCAATTTTCCTCATGGAAATACCGCTCCTAAAACAATGGAATTTTCCAGTAGATTTTTACAGGATGTATCGTGGGAAAAGAATTCTTGGCGATCATAAGACAATCAGAGGATTGCTTGGGGGAATAGTCGTTGCAATACTCGTTGTCTTAGTACAGCAGTATATATATGAGCAGAGTACTTTTGTAAGAATTTTTTCCCGAATTAATTACATATCTGTGAATGTGTTGCTTCTGGGGTTCTTAGTTGGTTTTGGTGCATTGGGAGGGGATAGTCTGAAGAGTTTTTTCAAAAGACAAATAGGTATCGCGCCTGGAAAATCTTTTTTTCCTTTTGACCAACTGGATTATATCATCGGGGCAATTGTCCTTACATCGTGTATTATTCGTTTACCTTTTTTGGTGTATGTATATCTTCTTGTCGAAGGATTTGTACTTCACCTCGGCGTTTCATATGTTGGATATATACTCCGCTTTAAAAAAACCCCAATTTAATCAATGATACTTGAGGAAACTTTTCGTAATTTTGCCACAAAAAACCCTTCCATACGACTATTGGGGTAAATACGGATAGTTTTGGAAAGACTAGGGTCAAATTGTTTCTTTTTCCAGTTGGTAAGTCCATGGGAAAATTGAAGTTTTGGGATGAGTATTTCTTCCAAAACTACCGATCCTTGAAGTTTGGTAAGAATCCAGTCAACAACTTCTTCATTTTCTTCAGGTGCCAAAGTACACGTGCTGTAGACAATAATTCCTCCAACTTGCGTGCTGCTTATTGCAGAGCGAAGGAGAAATTTTTGCTGATTTTGTAAGAAGTCTATTTTCGCAGTTGACCAATCTTTATAACTTTTTTCGCTCTCACACAGAAATCGTCCTTCCATACTGCAGGGTACATCAACGAGCGTTTTTTCAAAATATTCTGGGAATTTTTTCCAGATAAATTGTCCGGGTAAATAGGTAACTTTTGTATTGGTAACCCCTTGTATTGTAAGATTTGCTTCAAGCTTGTACATTCTTATTCGACTTTTATCATTTGCAATAATCTCTCCGGAATTATGCATCATTGCAGCCATTTGGGTTGTTTTGCTTCCCGGTGCAGCGGTAATATCCAAAATACTTTCCCCATCTTTGGCGTCCATAACAAGAGGTGGAATCATGCTTGAGAGGCTTTGGATATAGAAATACCCCTTTGTATACAAGTCTGTTTCCGTAAGTACTTTTTGCGCTACATCTTGCAAAATGAATGCATCAGTATACCAATTAACTCGTTTTGTTGTAATACCTAGGTTTTGTAATTTCTTTTCCAGCTCTTCTGCTGAAATTTTCAAGGTATTTGCCCGAAAGGTTGGCGGTTTTCTGTGGCAAAAAGACGCAAGAATCTCTTCTGCTTGGGTAGGGGTAGTAAATTGATATAGTCTGTCTCTAAATTTTTCAGGAAGTACATCCCACGCGTGTTGCATGAATGTATGTATTATACATGAATTCCAGATAATACCCTGATGGTACTCAGTCCCCAAGTTTTCTGAGTTCTATCCGAGTACTATCTGAGTTATGCTACTATATAAGTATGTTCTTCGGTAAGAGAAAAATTTCACACTACGAGAAATTAAGTAAAAAGTGGATCAAAAGACACGTTGAGATTCAGGAAGGATTATGGAAGCAGCATCGTCCTGTCCTCGAACATATTCAAAAAAATGCCAAACAATGGGCAGTGAGTTCGCTTGCAGGGCTTTTGCTTCTGGTAACTCCTGCAACAAATATTCCTTTGCCTCAATTCAATACAACCAAAGAAAAATCGCTTTTTCCGGATTTGAATACCCAACAGGCTTTTTTGGTTGACTTAGCAGGTACAGTTCCATCTGAAGTCCGGGAGCTTTCCCCACAAGAGGAGACACGAATTGCAACAATTCTCACCCAGCACACAGGTATACCTGTATCAGCCGAGCTGCAAGGTATTCGGCTCAATAGGTCTTATGGGTATATTGGCAAAGAACAGCATTTAGCGCGTTTTCCAGGAGACACAATTCAAGCCCACGTAGACAATCCCACAGATGCTACAACGGTTTTGAGTGATGGTATGGCACCTGGACTGGGTGGATGGGGATATTTTGCACCATTTGGGCAAACGACGCCGGAGGATATAAAACGAGAAAAGTATTATATTGCAGTGCAAACATTTTTATCCCCAGGGTGGATGGAAAATACCAAAAAATATAGTGATTTTTTCAAATGGAGAAAAATGCTTGTGGTCAATCCGCAAAATGGGAAAGCAATCGTCGCAGACATAGGAGATGCAGGACCAGCAGTTTGGACTGGAAAATCCCTAGGTGGGTCTCCAGAAGTTATGACTTATTTAGAAAGAGTGGATGGCGCAGGGCGTGGACCTGTGCTATATTTCTTTGTAGACGACCCTGAAAATAAAGTACCTTTAGGGCCGGTACAGATATAGTATTAAGAAGCAAGAATTAAGAATTATGCAAAAAAAGGATTATTAGTACATTAATTTCTGCAATTGAACGAAAGACGTAAAGTTTTTGCTTGCAAAGAGCTTTGGTTCTTTTGCGGCAAAAGAACATAAAAAGATATGAAAAAATATTTTTATAGCAGTATTATTGCAACAGACTCTTTGCACGTTGCTCTTGAGAGCTTGGAAGTTTCAGCAGAAGAAAAAGAACATTTAGAAATGCTGATTGATTCCAGTCTTTACCATACAATTCTGAATGCAATTCTAAATGAATTATCAGAAGAAGATAAAAAGCTCTTTCTTGAGCAATTATTGTCGGAAAACGATGAAGAAATCCTGGACTTTTTGCAGAAAAAAATAGATAATATAGAGGATAAAATCCAAAAAGCTGCAGATGGGCTTATCGAAGAACTTCACAAAGATATAGAAGAAGCAAAAAAAGAAAAATGAATACCTGTATACATATTAAAAAGGCAAAAGAAAATGTTACTCCAAAAATCCCGCAGGGGTGTGAGGAGTGTTTGAAAATTGGAGACAGTTGGTTACATCTTCGTCTTTGTCTCACATGTGGCCATGTAGGGTGTTGTGACCAATCAAAAAATAAGCATGCAACCAAACACTTTCATACAACCAAACACCCGGTCATAAAATCTTTCGAACCAGGCGAGGATTGGAAATACTGCTATATCGATGATGTCACAGTAGAATAATACATGAGCGCAGACCAGAAAAGACTTCAAAAATCAGAAATTTGGCCCCCACTACCCTACAGTACATGGAAAGATACCTTGGATACCTTTCACATGTGGATGCAGATTGTAGGAAAAGTAAAATTAGCACTGTGCCCTTTTCTCAATCAATGGTGGGAGACAGCATTCTATGTGACGCCAACAGGTATGACTACCGGACGCATTCCCTACAAAAAAGAAGCATTTGCAATTGACTTTCATTGTATCAACCATACGATGAGTATTACGACAAGCTTGGGGGAAGAAAAAATAATTTTCCTCAAACCACATGCTGTTGCAGAATTTTATAAAGAATTCATGAGTATGCTTCAAGAGCTTGATATCCATGTTTCCATTCACCCCATTCCGGTAGAATTTGCCAATCCAATATCATTTGAGAAGGATATCAAGCATGCCTCATACGAGAAAGAGTTTGTTGAGAAGTGGTGGCGTATTCAGTTGCAAACGTCATTTATTTTTGATCGTTTCCGCAGTACATTTCGTGGGAAAAGCAGTCCAACGCATTTTTTCTGGGGATCTTTTGACTTAGCAAGCACAAGGTTTTCAGGGAAGAAAGCCAATCCTCCTCGTCTCAAAGGTGTCATGGGAAAAATTATGAAATATTCAGAAAATGAAGAGAATTTCACCTTTGGTTTTTGGCCAGGAGACCAAAAGTTTCCTTATCCTGCCTTTTATAGCTATATATACCCTGCGCCAAAAGGGTACCAAACTATTAAGACAGGACCAAGTATTGCATACTTTAATAAAAAATTATCTTTATGCATTTTGCCCTACGAAGAGGTAAGAAAAAAGAAAAATCCCGAAAAAGATATTCTCAATTTTCTTACCACAACGTATAACGAATATGCAAAGCTCGCAGGGTGGGATATAGATGCATTAGAAGGGTCAATACCACGGAGACGTCCATATAGCTCGTATAAAAATACCTAACCATTGAGGAGTTTCCAAACCCTCGTCATCGCGAAGCTATGAAATAGCTGTGGCGATCTAGAGAGATTGCTTCACTACTCGCCTCGCGGCCTGCCTCGCAGCAAGGCGGGCGAAGCGGGCGCTCGCAATGACGAATCCATTGAGAAAACTGAGTAGTTGCAAAAATACCTCTTGTTGTAGGAATATTTTTCATTTATAGTAGTAGTCTATGGACGAAGATCAAGTGCAGGGAAATAGTGGGGAAGAAATTCCTGTAACGGATGCAGAAATTGTAGATGATACATCTATTCCAGTGTCTTCAGGTGACGCAACAGTTCTGACGAGTCTGGATGAAATGATTAAGACATACGTTGTGAGCATAGACCGTATTCAAGCAGAGTTTAGAAAACAGAAAGAAATGCTTGAAGATGCGTATAGCAACGATCCTGTCTATAGAGAAAATGCCGAACAAGCAAAGCTAGCAAATAAGAAAAAATCAGAGACCAAGGCGCAAATTACCAAACAACCAGGTATGCTTGCGATTGCCAATAAAGTTAGGACAATGGCAGCAGAGTTAAAAGAAAAAAGACTCTCTTTGTCAGATTATTTACTTGAATACCAGCGTCTTTCAGGTGCCAATCAAATAGAGGTTGATAATGGAGAAATTTTGGAAATTGTAAATTCCGCAAGAATCATCCGAAAATCTTCAAAGTGACTACTCTCATCCTGACTGAATGAAGCGAGTCGAAGGATCTATTTTATTTGTGTTAGACTATTTTTATGGATATTTTAGAGGTAAAAAACCTTACCAAACAATTTGGATTATTTACTGCAGTGAATGATATTTCTTTTTCTCTGAAAGAAGGGGAGATACTGGGACTCCTTGGACCAAATGGTGCTGGGAAAACAACTACAATTCAAATGTTACTGGGAATTATGACTCCAACACAAGGTGAAGTTAATTATTTTGGAAAAAATCTACAAAAAAATAGAGAAGAAATTTTAGAGAAAATTAACTTCTCCTCTACATACACAAATTTGCCTTGGTTGTTGACTGTGCAGGAGAATTTGCATTATACATCATATTTTTATGACATAAAGAATAGAAAAGCACGTATAGAGAAAATTGTTGAAATCTTTCGTTTGAAAGATTTACTAAAAAAAGCAATTCATGAATTATCAGCTGGACAGCAGACCCGGGTAAATCTGGCAAAAGCATTTATTAATTTTCCCAGAGTGCTTCTTTTGGACGAGCCAACCGCTTCTTTAGATCCGGAGGTTGCAAGTTTTATTCGTGAGTTTCTCATTGAAGAAAGAGAAAAATTCCAAGTTTCAATTATTATTACTTCTCACAATATGGCAGAGGTCGAAGAGGTGTGCGATAGGGTTATTTTTATCAATAAAGGGAAAATTATCGCCAATGATACACCGGAAAATTTAGCGACGTCCATACAGATAGGTCACGTAGAATTTCTTTTTGGAAAAGATTTGACTCAAGCGATTTCCTACTTTAAAAAAGAGAAGTTTCTCTATAGCGTTGAGGGAAAATATGTGACCGTTGATATTGAAGAGAAAAACTTGGCAAAGTTTTTGCAAGCACTTGGAGAAAATAATATTCATTTCAGCGAAATCAGTATCACCAAACCAACGCTTCATGACTATTTTATGCTGCAAGCAAAAGGGGAGGAGGTACACGAAGATAAATTATGAAACTCCATAGAATTTTTGGAATAACACTTCGTTACCTCTATGCGTTTCGTCATAGCTGGGATAGGCTGTCGGATGTATTTTATTGGCCTGCTATGGATCTTTTTCTATGGGGACTAACCAGTACATATATTCGTCTCTACGCTCCGCATGCATCAAATATTGTACTGATGATTGTATCAGGGCTTCTTTTTTGGCTTATTATTTGGCGTGCACAGTATGAAATTACCGTGAATATGCTTGAAGAATTTTGGAATAAAAATCTGGTAAATATTTTTGTATCCCCTCTTAAATTTTCCGAATGGGTAACATCCTTTATCGTGATAGGGATTATAAAAGGGTCTATTAGTTTTGGATTTGCAGCAACGCTCGCTTTCTTCTTATATCGTATGGGGATATTTGTGTATGGATGGTACTTATTGCCATTTTTCTTGCTCCTTTTTATGAGCGGGTGGGCGGTTGGGTTTTTTGTTGCGGGTATTATTATTCAATATGGGACAAAAATCCAAACACTTGCATGGGCTGTTGTTGCAGTTATCGCACCATTCTCGGGTATTTATTATCCATTATCAATTTTGCCAAAGTGGGCTCAATTTATTTCTAAGTTTATTCCAACAAGTTATATCTTTGAGGGTGGACGAGAGGCATTGGCAACCGGACATGTGAATCCGGTAAAATTATATATGAGCTTTGGGCTAAATAGTTTGTATATTGTTTTGGCACTGATATTTCTTCGTTATAGTTTTAAAAAGGTATTTCGTAAAGGGTTAGCTAGCGTCATTTAATACTTTAGTTCCTCTTGATAACTCTGCTAAGTGGTCTATAGTTGTTTCTGTTAATACTCGGATTGAACTCAACAAATCAGAGTATCAGAGGTTCTGAAATGTCAACGAACTAGTTTTTTTCTGTTAATAACTTAATGACTGTATACAAGAGTCCAAATAAAGATAATACTGCCAGAGCTTGGAAGAATATTTGCTCAACTACCCAATACCTCACTAACACAAAGTGTCCAAACCAGGTGTTTTGCATCACAGCCCTGGGTGCATACATAAGCCATGGTCTATAGTATGGATTAAATTGTTGTAAAATAGAAAAAATTATTTCTCCAGTACTCCTAATCAGCCAAAAGCTAAAAAAAACAATCCAGAAGAACTCTTTTCGTTTTATGCGAAGAAGAACTAGCGAAAGAATTATCCAGAGTAACGAGAAAACAAAAACGTCAGCCCAGTTAAAGGCGCAATAGAGCAAAAAACCAAACGCAAATACCAGTGGTTGAAATCCAGTAATATTTCCTATTGTAATTTCAAATACAGAAAGCGCAAAAAGGATAGCAGAAATAATTATAATGCCTTTTAAAATAGTTACGTACCGTTGAGAAAGAAATGCTTGCATAATGATTGTTTTTTAATATTTACTAATTATTACTAGTTTGTATACGATTCTCCTGTATTAGTCGCGCTTGATGGTATAGTGCATAATCGAGAGTGTGAAATTCCCTAAAGCGTTGTAAAAAATTGGCATCCAATATTTCTGCTCTTGTTCTTCTGCCTTCAGGGGTAATGTTTAATCGTCTTTGCTCAAAATCTCTTTCTTGGCCTGGCAAAGTAAGGCCTGCTTGAGCAAGTTTTCTTAAAAGGGTTTCCGTGAATTCTTCTATATTTTCTGAGGTTCCTACAATATTAAAAGCGTTAAGATCTTTTCCTGCAAGAGCTTGTGCCTGATAATTCTGCATTTCAGGTAACATAGCAAATTGCTGAAAAGTCATTTGAGGATTAAAGGGAACACGCACTCTCCAATCTTCATACCCTTTACTTCTCCTCCAGTGATCGTAATGTGACCGCATACGTTCAAATGGTTCACGAAGTACTGCAGCACGAATTGGCTCTTCAGGAAGCAGATGGTCAAACCTGTCAGCAGCAAAATGACCAAATAGAACCTTTGCATCTTCTGGAATCTCCAACCTAGGATATTTTCTTCTAATCCTTTCTCTGTAAAGGCCACTAACCATTGGCCAAAAATTAACAAGGATAGGTCCAAACACAGGATTGCCAAATGCTTGTCTTAACCTATCAAGAAATGGAGTTGTTGCCGGCATTAAGTTATCGGAGCTTCTGACTAGCCTATCTGTTTCGGGACTATAGATGAAAACATGTTCAGGTCCCACCGCACTTTCAACCGCATAACGAACCGAAGTTCCTGCTGTTTTCTCAATATGAACAAATACTGCTTTCCTTGGCTCTTCTTGCACTGCCATGAGTGAATTATACCAAAAAGCCTTTATTTATTCATTGTTTCAGTGTTTAAGAATATAAAAACGCCCTAAATATTTCTAGACTGTGCACGTTGTGTATTGTATAATTGTCTGATGTTTGGTGAAATACGAGTACCACTGGATAGAAATTGCGTACCCAATAGTACTGAGAATGCTTTGATAGTATCAGGATCGGTCGGGAAAATTGTTGGCTTGGTTGCTGATGAGCTAAAACGCAGCGGCCATAATTTGTCTGTTGCTGGGACTTCGAGCCTTCATGAATTAGCAATTTATGGAGAAGATGTACAAGTTTTACATAAGATTCTTCAAACCTCATCTATGCAGATTTTACTACAGGCAGTATCTCCTCAGGTAAATAAATTGCTTCCAATAGATGCAAAAGCCAGAATGCTGACAAAGGCAGTAGGACGTGCAAGAAATACGCATATTTTGAAAAAGCACCAACATCAGGCTGAACAACGGGGAGATAACCCAGGAGCAAGAAAAATACGTAGACAACAAGAAATTTCTCAAAGACAAATTTTCTTTTATCTCACCCAAGGTGTATCTAGTGGAAAGATTTCTTTTGAAGAGGCAGTAAGAGAATACATTGGGAAAGTTATTGAAGAAAGCCACCAAGAAGAGTATTCTTCACAAAACCTTCAGATCAATTAAGTAGTGAATTTTTTAGATCTACTTTTCCATTTTTCAGAAATTGCACTCCTTCTTTTTTTAATAATTCCCTCTGGACATCCTCTCCGCCAAAAGCATAGCCAGGAGTAAGGCTGCCATTGGCAAAAACAACTCGATGACAAGGGGTAAGGTTGCTATCTGGATTGACATGTAAAGCAAATCCTACGACTCTGGGAGTTGAGACGTTAGCAATTTTTGCCACTTGTCCATACGTCATGACTTTTCCTTTCGGGATTTTTTGGACAACTTTGTAGATTCTATCAAATGAATTGTTGTTCATGTATGTATCAGATGTATTTGAGCATCTCACAAAATTGATTCTGAATCAAGACCGGGGAAATATGTATAATATAAGCATGATAAATTATTTTCAGGCACTTATTCTTGGAGCATTGCAAGGTGTTTCTGAATTATTTCCCATTTCTAGCCTTGGACATAGCGTTATTTTCCCAACACTCTTTGGGTGGCATCTCAATCAACAAGCTCCATTTTTTCTTACGTTTATCGTTGCAACACATTTTGCTACGGCAGTAGTCCTTTTCCTATTTTTCTTTAAGGATTGGATAAGAATTCTTTCTGGAATTCTCAGGTCTCTCAAAGCAAGAGAAATCAGTCCACAAGACAGTGATGCAAGGCTCGGATGGCTTCTGGTTGTTGGCACTATCCCGGCAGGGGTATTAGGATTACTTTTTGAAGATTCGCTCAAAAAGTTTTTTGCCTCCCCCCATATGGCAGCGGGATTTCTCTTTTGTAATGGTATTATGCTTTTTGCGGCAGAATTTCTGAGGCGAAAAAGCATACAGCAAGCGCAAGCAGATCGGAATAGTGATATACGTATCGCAAAATTACACTGGATACAATCAATTATTGTTGGCGCTGCTCAGGCAATCGCCCTTTTTCCGGGATTTTCTCGTACAGGAGCAACGTTGTCGGGAGGTCTTCTCGTTGGGCTTTCTCATGAAGATGCGGCACGATACTCATTTCTTCTTGCAACGCCTATTATCCTTGCTGCTGCAGTGCTCAAAATACCCGAACTCTTTACGACTTCAGAACATGCAATACTCGGGCAAGCGTTTGTAGGTGCGTGTGCTGCCGGAGTGTGTGCCTATTTTTCGGTGAAATTCCTCTTAAAATACTTCAAGACTCAAACCCTTATTCCCTTTGGGGTCTATTGCCTGTTGGTAGGCGGAGGAGTTTTTCTACTCACGAGATGACTTTTTCCCTGTGTTAAACCAAGTATATGCAAAGCATGCAAGTCCTAATAAAAGTGCCCCAATACCATGTTTTGTATGGATTAGTTTTACATGTGCTTCAAATCCTGGGAAAAAATGGGGAAGAGACTCGGCAGGAGTCATAAAATAGACTACAGCACTGATAACAAAAAGAATACCAAAAGCACCGATTATCCAAGGCAATACTTTCATATGACAAGTTTCTCATGAAAGAGAAAAAGATGTCAAGCAATTATTTTTGAAAAAAAGAAAACGTGCTATTATAATGATAATGACAAAAATAGTATTTTGGCTGGTTTTGATAGTTGGTATTATTGGATTTGTTATTTTTAAATTCCATCCTAAAGTTTTAGGATTACAAAAGTTTCAATTACCAACACAATCTGTGCAAGGAGTAAGTACTTTTATGAGTCCTCAGGTGCAAGCAACATTTGGTCTTTTGCAATCACAAATTTCCCGCCTCTCACCCAAAGACATTTCTACGTCGAGTCCTCAGGTGCAAGCAATTCTTAAGACGTTACAAGCGCTTCCACAGGGTGAAGCCCGGGATGTGTGTCAGAAGCTTTGTGCAAGCTACGTCAAGTAAGCCTTGCAATCGTAGACAAAACGCTTCTTAATAAGGATATGGATGAAACATTTGAAAAAATAGCAGAAGCACCTGCCGTTGCCCTGGAGACAGGTATTAATGTTACAAAAAGAATTGGTGAAGATGCAGCAGCAATAGTGCAGATAAGACGCGTGAATGGATTTTGGGCGACTTTGGGCCCGGGGCTTATTACCGGCGCAGCAGACGACGACCCTTCTGGTATTGCAACATATTCTCAAACAGGTGCACAATATGGTTTTCAGTTACTATGGCTTGCGGGTTTTACTTTTCCACTTATGGCAATTGTTCAAGAAATGTGTGCGCGAATTGGTCTTACAACCGGACGTGGGCTCGCAGGCAATATCCGTATTAATTATTCCAAGCAAGTTCTTTATACATGCGCATTTCTGCTCTTTGCCGCAAATACGCTCAATATAGGAGCAGATATTGGTGCAATGGCGAAAGCAACGCAACTATTATTACCACAGGCGAATTTTGCTCTTCTTGCAACAGGATTTACGCTTTTTTGCCTTATGCTTCAGATATTTGCTCCATATGAAAGGTATGCAAGATATCTCAAATACCTTGTGTTTGTACTCATATCGTATGTTGTTACTGCATTTATTATTCATATAAATTACAAAGAGGTACTTATACATGCAATTATTCCCTCTATTACCTTTTCAAAAGATCAAATATTTTTGATTACTGGTATTTTGGGGACGACTATTTCACCATACCTTTTCTTTTGGCAGACTTCACACGAAATCGAAGAAGAAATTGCTCACGGCAAAACAACGATTCGCCTGCGCACAGGAACTACAGACCAAGAAGTAAAGAAAATGCGCGTAGACGTATGGACTGGAATGTTTGTGTCAAATGCAACAATGTTTTTTATTATTGTTACGTGTGCTGCCGTGCTTTTCACCAATGGGATAACCAACATCACAAGTGCAGCAGAAGCTGCAGCAGCACTCAGACCCTTAGCCGGAGACCAAGCATTTTTTCTTTTTGCGCTAGGCATTATTGGTATGGGACTTTTGGCAATTCCGGTACTTGCTGGATCTGCTGCGTATACTATTGCAGAAAGTTTTCGCTGGCGTTCTGGACTGTATCGACAACTTCGCGAGGCACGGGCGTTTTATGGAGTGCTCATGTTTTCCATGCTCATTGGGCTTGGTATCAATTTTCTTGGATTTGACCCCATCAAAATGCTTATTTACTCTGCTGTTGCAAATGGTCTTGTCGCTCCAATTATCCTTTTTCTCATCGTCCAGATGACAAGTAACAAAAGGGTTGTGAAAGACCGTACCAACCATCCGCTTGTTGCGGCATTTGGTTGGTTGATTACTGCAATTATGACTCTCGCCGGTATTGCAACAATTATTTCACTTTTTCTATAAAGCCTGTATTTTTCGCTTCGTTATTGACAAAGAAATCAGAAGAGAGGTATCATGCAAAGGTACTATGGAAAGTAGCAACACATCAGAAGAAGATTTACGTACCAACACAGCGTCCGCCTTAAGCTAATATTAGATTGTACCAATGCTTTTCCCAGTACATAGGCATATGGTATTTTTAAGCCAACTTCTTAACAAGTCTATCTATTACAACAATAACACATACGCAAAAGTTGTGGATTTTGGCGTATCAAATTTAAAATCACCTTTTCTTTCTACAGTCCTTTTGAAAAGGGAGGGCAAAAAATACGTTGTCGCAATCGAAGCAATAGTATATGAAAATAATACGCTCACTTTGATAAAAGAAGATCTTATGCCGGCTTCTTATCACGAGAAAGATTTCTATCTTGCAGAGGATTTATTAGACAAACAAGTCATTGATGTTACGGGGAAAAGGCTTGTGAGAGTAAATGACGTTTTGTTAAAAGAAGAGGGAGCACTTGCTATCTCAGCCATAGATATAAGTTTATCAGGTATTTTACGAAGGCTGGGACTGGGGAGTGGTCCTCTAAAAATTATCAGTATTCCCTGGTCGGCAATCGAAGCATTTGATTATCAAACAGGAGATATCCACCTCAAATTAGGAAAAAATACCTTAAACACACTCCATCCGGCGGATTTAGCAGACATTTTAGAAGAAGCAGGGACAAAAGAACGCTTGGGATTATTGGAATCTTTAGATACGGAAAAAGCAGCAGATACACTCGAAGAAGCAAATGCCGATACTCAAAAATCTGTTTTGGAAGAACTTCCAAAAAGTCAATTAAAAGAGCTTGTAGAACATATGTCTTTGAGCGAATTAGCAGATATTCTGCCAGAAGTAAATACAAAAACTATTAAAGAAATTTATGCTCATCTTGGGACAGATAGATCGGATAAAGTAAAACACCTTACACTTTTTGCAGAAGACACAGCAGGTGGGTTAATGGATTTGCATTACTGGTCGATACTTGATGAAAAAACAATAGCAGATCTTTTACAAATGCTCCAAAAAAAAGAAAATAATCCAGATGCAATTTTGGTCGTTAACGAGAGGGATATACTTGTTGGCATGATAGAAATAAAAGATATTGTTAATATGGATGCTCGTGCGTTGATAAAAACCGTCATGAAAGAAGCGCATAGTGTCTTAGCAGATACTGAGTTTTTTGATACGTTGGAAGTTTTTGCGGAGTATAACATACGTGTTGTACCAGTCGTTGATAAGAAAAAACAGATTCAAGGAATAATTTCTATTGATGCACTCATTTCTCATTTGTATGCAAAAGAGGAGGAAAATGAATAGTTTTAAGACGACATTATTTCGCTTCCTTCCTTTGCTTGCAGTCATTGGCCCAGGTATTATCTCAGGATCGGTTGATAACGATGCAGGAGGAATTGCAACGTATTCAATTGCTGGAGCGCAATTTGGATATTCTTTATTATGGGTACTTTTCTTAACAACATTTGCCTTGGCGATTACACAGGAGATAGGAGCGCGAATGGGACTTGCAACAGGAAAAGGACTTGCGTCACTAATTCGTGAAAGATTTGGAGTGAAATGGACTACCTTTATTATGGTTGTGCTCCTTTTGGCAAATTTGGGTACCATAGCGGCGGAATTTGCAGGTATCGCGGCGGCGCTGGACATTTTGCACATCAGCAAATATCTCTCTGTGCCGATTGCAGCATTCATGGTATATTTCTTAGTGTCAAAAGGGAGCTTTAAAAAACTTGAAAAAATCTTTCTTGTTGCATCCGGATTTTACCTTGTTTATATTATTTCTGCCAGCCTTGCCCACCCTGATTGGATTTTGAGTGTAAAAAGTCTTGTTGCGCCTTCGCTTTCCTTGAATAAGGGATATCTATTAACAATTGTTGCATTGATTGGAACAACAATTACTCCATGGGGACAATTTTTTATCCAGGATTATGTTGTAGATAAGAAGCTCACAAAAGATGATTTAGGAATTGAGCGAGGAGATGTATTTCTTGGGTCATTCTTAACCAACTTTATATCATTTTTTATTGTCATAGCATGCGCCGCAACGATATTTGGCCATGGTTTGCATATCAATAGTGCAAAAGATGCTGCACTTGCATTGCAACCGCTTGCTGGGAAATTTGCTTCCCTACTTTTTGCGTTTGGACTTTTAAATGCATCAATTTTTGGTGCAGCACTTGTCCCTGTTTCAACATCGTATGTTATCACGGAAGCATTTGGATTTGAGTCAGGGTTAAATTTTTCTTTCTCAGAAGCGCCTGAGTTTTATAGTTTATTTGCTTTTCTTCTTCTTGTTGGAGCAATGTTGGTAATTCTTCCTTTTGTCCCGCTCTTAACGATTCTTTTTGTGAGTCAGGCAATTAATGCTATCTTGCTTCTTCCCATCCTTATTTTTCTCTTTATCTTATCAAATGATAAAAAACTACTCAATGGATACACAAATGGCAAATTGGTTAATAGCATTGTCATTATTACATTTTTACTTATTGCCAGTAGCGCCATTGCATTCTTCATTTCTCTATTTTTCTCATAACTAAGTGAAATAGAAAGTTTTTTATGAGAGAATAGATGCATGGATGACACAAAAACCCGCGCTCAAAAAATTATAGAGAAATTGGACCTTACTCCAAAGCGTCTTCGGATTCGCGAGCTAGAATTGGAAAGTGAAAATCCCTCTTTTTGGCAAGACCATGTGAGTGCTTCACAAAAAATGAAAGAGCTTTCCAATCTTCAAAAAGAAGTTGAAGAAGCAGATATGCTTCAGCTTTATATTGATGAAGGCCAGGCAGAGGAGGCAGAGAAAATTATTGAAAAATTGGAAATGCTTTTATATTTTTCAGGAAGTCATGATAGTAATGGCGCGATTTTGGCAATTCATTCTGGGCAAGGAGGGACAGAAGCAATGGATTGGACAGAAATGCTTTTTCGTATGTACACAAGGTATTTTGAAAGAAAAGGTTGGAAGCACGAGGTACTTGATGAAACTCAAGGAGAAGAAGCAGGGCTTAAAAGTGTGACAGTCCAGGTAGATGGAGCATACGCATACGGATTTCTTAAATTTGAAGCAGGGACACATAGACTCGTCAGACAGTCTCCCTTTAATGCAGATAATTTGCGCCAAACATCTTTTGCGCTTGTCGAAGTTTTGCCGCAAATTGAAAATGATGCAGAAGTAGCAATAAAAGAAGATGATTTAGAATGGGATTTTTTCAGAAGCGGCGGACATGGTGGACAGAATGTAAATAAAGTCTCAACAGCCGTACGCCTGAAGCATATTCCTTCTGGAATTATCGTGACGTGTCAAACAGAGCGGTTTCAAAATCAAAACAGGGAATATGCGCTGAAATTACTCAAGTCTAAATTATGGGTAATTCAGGAAGAAGAACGTAAAAAAGCAGAAGCGGTTATGAAAGGTGGATACAAAACACCTGGTTGGGGAAATCAGATTCGCTCGTATGTTTTGCACCCATACCATATGGTAAAAGACTTACGCACAGACTACGAGACTGGCAATACAGACGCAGTTTTAGATGGAGACTTGGATAAGTTTATCGAAGAAGAGTTAAGAAAATTATCATAATATGACCCTAGAAGAAAGAATTGAAACAATTGAGAAGCGTAATCGTCTGGTTGAGCAAAATAAAGCGTGGGAAACAAGTTGGACGAGAAAAACTCTTATTGCAATGTTTACATATGTAGCAATAGTACTTTATATAAAGTTTATTCTCGGTATAAACCCTTGGGTTACCGCAATTGTTCCAACAGTTGGATTTTTGCTTTCTACACTTACTCTATCTTGGTTTAAAGATCTTTGGATACAACATATCTATGGTAAGAAAAAAGAAACATTGGTTTAAACAACACAGAATGCTAAAGTAATGCAGTTGTTACACTGCTCCCAAAATTCTTCATGAGATGCTACAATAAGATGATATATGAATACTCGTCTTATCCTGCGCTACGGCAACAAAGAAGTAGAAAAAGCTTACAAAGATTTCCCAAAAGCTTCGCTGGTCGCTCCAGGTGCGTGTGGCACATGGTCGGTTAAAGACATTTTGGCACACATTGCTTCGTATGAGCATCTACTAGAAGAAGTTTTGGCAAGTCAACTTAGTCCAGCAATCAAAACGCCATATATGGAGGATATGAAAAAATCATATGCGGGATTTAACGACACGTACGTTGGGCAGTCTCAAAAAAAATCATTCGATGAAATCATGAAGGATTACACCATAACCCATCAAAAAGTGATAAATCTTTTTGAAAAATTTACCCCAGAAAAATTACGAGAAGCTGGGACAATTCCTTGGTATGGGGAAGAATATGCCTTGGATGACTATATTGTCTATTCGAATTATGGCCACAAAAAGGAGCATATGGCACAAGTGAGTGCGTTTCGGGACACAATAAAGGGATGAAAATTACGTCCCGTGATACAATAAGCTCATATGCTTCATATTCGACCTATTCCAGAAGAGCAAGCAAATACTCGCGTGCAGGAGATATTTCAGGATATTAAAAAAACACTTCAGGTGTCTATTGTGCCGCTTCTTTTCCAATATATTGCTAACTATGAGGAATATTTTGCGTATTCTTGGGAAAAAATCAAAATAAATATTCAAAGCGATTATTTTGATGATGCATATAAACAATTGATAGGGTGGGGACAAAAAGCAGTTCGGGAAATATATACTCCGTCTACAGAGCTTCAAACATTTATTATCAAGCTTCATGAGGTGGAAAAAGAAGGACTTTTCGATACGGTCAAAAAGCTTCAAGCGCTAAACGCAAAACTTTTACTTATTACTATTGGTATGCGCGAGGGTGTGAAAGGAGTAGTTGTTGAGCATCAGGCATTACCCAAGCTAGGTCAGACAGAGGTGTATCAGGAAATATTTGAAACATTTACGAATATTGTCCAGGAATCACAAAGTAAATCTGCAGCAGCAAGTACGCGAATGCTTGCACCTCTTTTTGGCTCATCAGCATTAGCTTTTTCTCATTACGCTGATTTTTTTGCACTCGTTGCCTCAGATGTTGATACTATTATGATGCGTGAGGAGTATTTGACCAAACGGGTTTTACTTGAGCAAGAAAGTATGCAAAAGGCAAGTGGGTTTAGGCATCCGCTTGGGTGTACATATGCGGAAATTACTCGTTTTGCAGCAGGGAAGCAGCATTTTGTAGAATTACTCTATATTCTGTCCGAAACATTTCCTACCCAATTTCCCAGGCTTCTTCTTACCAGTAGTATGATGGAAAAAGCACTGCAGGGAGACTCAACAGCTTTGGCGAAACAAAATTAAGATCGTAATCATTATTAGATCTGTTGCCAAATATATGCAAATGTGCTTTACTTAAGATAAGCAAATGTATGGATAAATCACAAAAGACTCAAAAAGATGAAAATATATTTCACGATCTGAAGCGGAAAGATACTTCCTACTTTTCTCCTAAAATTGCTCTTCTTTTTCTGGGTGTTATTGCGGCTGGTATTTTTACAGGATATTTTCTTTCTCAGACCAGTACAGGTTCTATTTCCAAGGGTACGCCAGCAGCCGGTACCGGGGCAGTTGTAAAAAATACGGTCTATGGGTCAAATGATACCACTACATTTAAGGATAGTGCAGAGGGAGTACTTCAAGCAGGAGGAATAGATGGAGAAGGACAATATCACTTGGTAAGGCCAGGAGGAGATAGTCAAAATGTATACATGACTTCTTCTCTTGTAGATCTTTCTCAATTTGTAGGACGAAGTATCAAAGTATGGGGTCAGACGCAAGCAGCCATGCATGCTGGGTGGCTTATGGATGTTGGTCGTGTTGAGGTTTTGAAGTAATGATTCAGCTAGAAAATGTTTCAAAAATATTTGGTACTGGAAATACTGCCCTTACAAATATTACCGTTGCAATAGAAAAGGGGGAGTTTGTTTTTTTAGTGGGTCACACCGGGTCTGGCAAAACAACACTTCTTCGTCTTCTTGTACGTGAATTTCTTCCAACGAATGGCTCAATTATTATTGATGAATATAATATTATCAAACTTCCTTCAAATAAAATCCCTGAACTTCGTCGGAAAATAGGTGTTATTTTTCAAGATCTTAAATTACTCATGGAAAAAACAATTTTGGAAAATATAGCCTTACCTTTAGAGGTTGCAGGGGTGAATGTAAATAAGGCAAGAGAACGTGCCGAAGAATTGCTTGAGCAAGTTGGAATTGTGGAGCACAAAGATAAATTCCCCATTCAGTTATCTGGCGGAGAATTACAGCGGGCTGCAATAGCCAGAGCTTTGGCATTGTCTCCGGATATCTTATTAGCAGATGAGCCAACAGGCAATTTGGACGAGAAAACAGCATTTGAAATAGTTGATTTGCTTAATAACATCAACCAACAAGGGACAACTATTATCATGGCAACGCATAATATGGATATTGTCGAGAAGCTAAAAAATCGTCTTATTGTGTTGGAAAATGGGAAAGTAATTACAGACAAACCAAAAGATAAAAAAGATTCTCATAAAGAACATAAAAAACATTCTGAAGAACAGGAGGAGCATGAAAAAACATCTTAAAACAACGTGGCAACATATGCGTAGGTCTCCCTATCAGACTTTGGCAGCTGTTGCAATTATGATGCTTACATTTTTAGCTGTTTCTGTTTTTGCATTTCTTATTTTAGGATCGTCAAAAATAATTACCTACTTTGAGTCCAAGCCGCAGGTTACCGTATTTTTCCACGATGAGGCAAAACAAGCAGATATTGACACTTTGGCCAAACAGCTGCGAGATAGTGGGAAAGTTGCGAGTGTAAAATTTGTGTCCAAACAACAAGCACTACAAATTTATAGGGAACAAAATAAAAGTGATCCGTTGCTTCTTGATTTGGTAACTGCGGATATTCTTCCTGCGTCCCTTGAAATTTCAACCGTACAATTGTCAGATCTGCCTGAAATTTCGAATTCTTTGACCAAAAATCCTATTGTCCAAGAAGTTATTTTTCAAAGAGATGTCGTTGCAACGCTCACATCCTGGACAAATGCCATTCGTATTCTAGGAATTATGCTTATTGTTGTCTTATCTGTTGTCTCAATATTTATTATGGCAACTATTATTGGCATTAAAATCTCTCAGAAAAAAGAAGAAATTGAAGTTATGCAGCTTTTAGGTGCTACAAAATGGTATATTAGCTGGCCATTTATTTTTGAGGGAATTGTCTACGGAATTATTGGGACACTTGTTGGGTGGCTTATCTCCTCAGCAGCTCTTTTATGGGCAACACCATATCTTGAAAACTTTTTACGAGGAATCCCAATTTTGCCTGTACCTTGGTATGTCTACCTACTATTGCTTGGGGGCGAATGGATGCTTGCTATTCTTCTTGGAACACTTGCCAGCATGCTGGCAGTACGCAGATACGTAAAGTAACTCTACAGAATATTTATGCTAACTCGTATCAAAAAAATTATTACTCCTCTCATAGCATGTGCAATGCTTCTTGTAAGTTTTGGGGTGTTTCTTCAATCGGCACATGCAGATGTTACCCCAACCCCGTCTATTGTTGGGTCTGAGTCTCCTACACCCAGTCCTACTCCCAATCAAAACTCAAGCATAGGGGAATGCTCGTCTAAAAATCTCAGTGCTGCAGATTGTGTGACATACTATCAAAACAAACTAAGTGACACACAAGGACAGGAACATACACTTTCATCTCAAATCGCTGTGATGAATAGTCAAATTAATTTAACAAAAGCGCGTATTGCCTCGACCCAAAATCAAATAATCCAACTCACTGGTGAAATTGTCACAACAAGCACAAAGATTGCAACTATCGAGCAATCTCTCAGTGGATTGACCAAGGTGCTTATCGATCATATTGTCGCAACGTACAAAGTGGGAGTTAGCCAAGATTTTGGTATTTTACTCTCATCAGCAACTATTTCAGATTTTTTCCAAAGGGAAAATTATTTACGCGTGGTACAAGCGCATGATAAACAACTTATTTATGACACCGTCCAAGCAAAAAATGACTATGCGAATCAACAAAATATTTTTGAAATAAAGAAAAAACAAGTGGAAGCACTCCAAGCACAACTGCAGGATTATACAAATCAATTAAATCAAGAGAAGGTAAGCGAGCAAACTCTTCTTGCCCAGACTCAGGGAAATGAAGCAATATACCAAAGACTTCTTCAAGCAGCCCAAGCACAGTTGGCAGGATTTTCAAGCTTTGCAAGTAGTCAAGGAGGAGCAACCTTACTTTCCGGTCAAACATCTTGCGATGATTGGGGATGTTATTATAACCAGAGAGACGCTCAGTGGGGAGCAATGGCACTAAATCATACGCAATATTCTGTTGCAAGCGACGGATGTCTTATGACCTCGGTTGCCATGGTATTTACCCATTACGGTCATAAAGACGTCACCCCAGTAAGCATTAATATCAATCCGGATAATTTTGCATCATATTACCCTGCGTATCTTCTGTATACGGTAGTTGCAAATGGAGTAAGCTCTCAAAGAAATGGTACAACTATTTCTGCAATTGATAATGTCCTTAACAACAGTAATCATGACCCAGTTATTGTAGGCATTAGGTATTCATCTGGAGACACGCATTTTGTTGTGCTTATTAGCGGGTCAAATGGGAGTTATCAAATGAATGATCCATTTGTCCCAAATGGGCATAATATTTCTTTTACTAGCCATTATTCACTCAGTAGTATTTTTGAAGTAGACAAGGTCTCAATGTAATCCTCTTGCACAAAATTTTCTCACCAGATACAGTAAAGTAAGCTTGTTTCTATGAAAAAGGTCCTATTTCTGCTGATTGCAGTTTTTGTATATCTTTTTTGTGCTCATCACATCTTTGCGGCCACAATTACCATGAGTAATGGGTTGTCAAAAATAAATAGTGAGGATGAGTATAGTGTTTCTGTTCATGTTTCAATCAACGCGAGCGATGGGAAAGTATACTATTTACGAGGTGTTTTTCACACGCAAGGTTCATCAAATTATTGTGGGTATACTTGGAATGGTTATGCATGGTATAACAGTCCGATTGAAACAGGTAATAATTTTTTTCCGATAACTATTCTTAATAATTCTTGGGATGGGGTACTTAAAGCAAAAATCGATAGCAGCGACAATGGTTGCGCAGATTCGGGATTATATTATTTTAAAATTTTTCGCTACACTGGTAGCTCTTCAAGCGCAAATGATGAAACGACTACCGAATTACAAGTTGATATTAATATTCCTGCTCCCATGCCGTCTCCAACAAATACTCCAGTTCCAACGCACACGCCCACTCCTAGCCCAACATCAAAACCTTCTCCAACAAATACGCCTACACCAACGCCCAAGCCTCCTGCAACTCCTACCCCAATGAAAACAATGGCAACAAGTACTCAAAAACCTACATTCTCAAGCTCGAATATTGATATTTCTCCGATACCGGTTGCGTCTGACAACTCTTCAGCGTTGGAAGGCGCAAGTGATGGTGCCATGTTAGCGCAAGGGCAAGTTCCAAGTGATACGCCTGTGCCTACAACTGCTGTTTTGGGTATTCAATCAAAACCAAGCCCCACCTTCTCAATTGCATTCTTTGGTATTGGAGGTATTCTTTTTGCCTTGTGTGGTATACTACTTTTCCGACAATACAAAATACGGAAATAGTCGAAAGACCATGCAACAGATAGTTATTACAAAATCTACCAAACAGACACAAGAATTTGCGCAAAAGTTTACAAGGACTATCTTGTCTGAAGCTGACAAGGATGCTCTCAACGCGCAGGTTTTATTGTTGTATGGAAATTTAGGAGTAGGTAAGACGAGTTTTATGCAAGGATTTGCAAAAGGTTTGGGAATCAAGCAACGCATTATTTCCCCAACATTTTTGATAATGAGAGAATATAAAGCTCGATTTAAGAATTTGTATCACCTTGATTTGTATAGAATTACCTCTGAAGATGATTTGGAAGGGTTAGGCATAAGAGAAATTTTTCAGGATAAAGAAGCGATTGTTGCCATCGAGTGGCCAGAAAAATTAGGAAGCTTGATGCCGAAAAAAAGATGGGAAATATACATGAGCACAATTTCAGATAATGAAAGAAAAATAGAAATTACTAATTTGTCATCCTGAGTGAAACGAAGGATCTATATAGTTCAAGTGTAGTGAGAATTTTCACTGAAAGAATAGATTCTTCACCTTCGGTTCAGAATGACACTATAAATTTTATGGTCAAACAAATTCGAGACACAATCAATATTTTGAAAACCGGAGGAATTGCAATTATTCCAACCGATACGGCATTTGCTCTTTCTTGTAGGATAGATAATGAAAAAGCAGTCAAACGACTATTTAGTATAAAACAAAGGTCCGAACAACAAGCAGTTCCAATTCTTATTGATAGTATTGCAATGGCAGGACAATATGGAGAAATTTCAGATGAAGTAAAAAATGTACTCAAAAAATATTGGCCAGGTGCGCTCACGATAATAGTTAGCGCAAATGAGTCAAAAATTCCCTCACTCGTGCGTGGCATGGGACAGACAGTAGGTTTACGTCAGCCCAACCACGAGATGAGTTTGGAAATAATCAAAGCAGTAGGAGTGCCACTTATTGGTACTTCAGCAAATTTCCACGGACACAAAACACCATATGCAATAGAAGATATTGATGCACAGCTTATAAAAAAAGTTGATACTGTATTATCTGGAAATTGTTTGGTCCCAATGGTATCAACTATTTTAGATACAACAAAAACTCCATGGAAAATTATAAGACAAGGAGCACTTCATATTAGTATTTAGTATGAAAATAATAATGCATTAAAACTAAGACTAGACGAATAACTATGAACAAATAACCGTGAACTATGAACAGTATATATATTGACACAACTGACAATACAAAAGTTCTTGTGAAATTAACTATCGACTCCAAAGAGTTTGTGAAAGAACAAAAAGTAGAGGCGAGAAGTGCGCAATTGGTGCTTCCTTTACTATCTCAGCTTCTCAAAGAACATAATATGTCTCCAAAAGATTTGAATGAAATAAAAGTGCAGGTTGGACCAGGGTCGTTTACAGGAATTAGGGTAGGAGTAAGCATTGCAAATGCTCTTGCTTTTGCTTTGCAAATTCCCGTTAACAAAACAAAAATTATTCAAGGCAAAACACATATTGAGCCGGTTTATTAAATTCATTGAATTCGCCGCAAGACCCAAGATTTTAAAGTTTATCTTGCAACCAAGCCACTGCATGCTATACTAAAAAAAGCATGAATTTGAAACATTTTTTCCATCATCTATTTTTACCTCATCACACGAATAATCAAAGAGCAAAATTACTCCATCAAGAAAGCATGCTTCTGCTTGTTGCCATTCTTTTTTTTGGATCATTATTTCTCAGCTCCATCAAGCACGCATATCCACAAGTTTTGGGCGTATCGGTGGATATGTCGGTAGATGATTTATTGCTGCTAACCAATATTCAGCGCCAGGAAAATAATTTGCCGGTACTCCATGTGAATAGTGAGCTTCAGCAAGCAGCAGCAGCAAAAGCCGCAAATATGTTTGCGGAAAATTACTGGGCTCATAATTCTCCAAGTGGCAAAACACCTTGGGATTTTATTCATGGTGCTGGGTATACCTACATTTATGCGGGAGAAAATTTAGCCAGAGGATTTACCAGTGCAAAAGATACAGTCAATGCGTGGATGGCAAGCCCAGACCACAGAGCAAACATTCTCTCTCCAAACTATACCGATGTTGGATTTGCTATTGGACAGGGTAATCTAACTGGTGAAACAAATACAGTGCTTGTTGTTGAGGAATTTGGTGCCTCATCATATGCAAAGCCGGAAATTGCTCCGATTGCAAAGACTGCTGTTTCAGAAACTCCGTCGATTACCAACGTACCGGCAATTTCTCCTGCTCCTGTTTTGGGTCAGGATATATTCCATTCGCTTACACAAATCAAACAGTCTCCGCTTATTAATTCGGTATTTTGGGCAAAGACGTTAATGATAGGTCTCTTGGCGCTTTTCTTAATAACATTTATACTAGATGTTATTATCGTTGGAAAAAGACAAATGGTTAGGATTGTTGGGCATAATATCGACCATATATTATTTTTTATTGCAATAGTTCTTATTATTTATTTTATAGGTCAAGGAACAATTTTCTAAGCATTTCTTGTATCTTGATACATATGAAAAAACATTTTTATTACTATATAAGCCTTTTGATGATTATGAGTATTGCAATTTTGCTTATCGCAAAATTTGCAGAACAAAAGCAAATACAAATGGCTCTGGTTGTTGGATTTGGGTTGGTATATGCTGGGTGGGGGATTATGCATCACAGGCTTCACCATAGCCTGCGTGCAAGAATTGTGTTAGAATATAGTGCTGTTGCAGCATTAGGAATTGCGATTGTTTTGTTTATTATGAAATCACTATTATGAAAGGTTTTATATTAGCTGGCGGACAGGCAACGCGACTACGGCCTCTTACATGGGTTACCAACAAGCATCTTCTCCCTGTCTATAACAAGCCAATGATTTACTATTCCCTGGAGTCCATGCAGAAAGCGGGGATTACCGAAGTGTTGCTTTCAACCTCACCAGACCATGCAGGGCAGTTTGCAAGTCTCTTAAAAGACGGTGGAGAATTTGGACTCCATTTATTTTATACTGTTCAGAGAAATCCAGGAGGCATTTCTGAAGCAATTGCCCTGGCGGAAGATTTTGCAGAGCGAAGTAAATTGCTTGTGCTATTAGGAGATGGAATTTTTGCGTATTCTCTGAAAGATACAGTTGAAAATTTTTCAAAACTCGAAAAAGGCGCAATGGTATTTGGCATGCATATGCCAACGGATTCTGGTCAGTATGGGGTAATAGAAGCAGATACCAATGGGAAAGTACTTTCCATTGAAGAGAAGCCTGAGCACCCCAAGTCAAATATTGCACAAACAGGAATTTATATGTACGATGAGCGATTATTTGATTTTATACGGGATCTCAAACCATCCGGAAGAGGAGAACTTGAAGTAACTGATTTGAATAATAAATATGTTGATGAAGGGACAATGCAACTTGGACTTATGGATTGGTGGATTGATGCAGGTACATCCCACGATGAATTACTCAGAGCAAATAACCTTGTTGCTCAGAAAGTAAAAAACGGCGAATTATTAGAATCTACTGAAAACTCATGAGTGAATGCAATATTGACGTTATATCCTCAAAACCTATCTTACAAGCAAAATTATTTTCAGTGGAAGAGTACAAAATTAAGCTTAAAAACAAAAGAGAAGTTATACACACGGTTGCAAAAAGAAAACCAACAATCACTGTTTTCCCCCTAACGGATGCACATGAAGTGTATTTGATTCACCAGTATCGATATTTACTCAAAGCAACAATTCTTGAGGCAGTTGCCGGATTTATTAACGAGGGAGAAACACCCATGCAGGCGGCAAAAAGAGAATTAAAAGAAGAAACAGGTATACGAGCGATGTCTTGGGAAGAAATAGGACGACTTGGATTATCAGCGTCTGTTTTTAAGGGAGAGACTCATATATTTTTAGCACGAGATTTAGAATTGGGCATACCAGAACCCGAAGAAGATGAGGACATCGAACTTGTCAAGCTACCGCTTGAAAAAGCAGTAGAAAAAATATTTACAGGTGAAATTGCAATTGCTTCTAGCGTCGCAGGTTTGTTGATGGTAGAAAAATTGCTTAAAAAAAGAAAATAAGAAGTTTACTATGAAATTATTTATAACAGGCGGAGCAGGGTTTATTGGGGCAAATTTCATTTTATATTGGTTATCAAAATACCCGGAAGATGAAGTGATTAATTTTGATAAGCTCACATATGCCGGAAATTTAGAGAATCTCAAAGAGGTTGAAAATAATTCCAAATATCATTTTGTGAAAGGTGACATTTGTGATAGTGATGCAGTCCAAAAAGCAATGGAAGGTGTTGACACGCTGGTACATTTTGCAGCAGAGTCCCATGTCGATAGATCGATTCTCGAGCCATCAGCTTTTGTGCAGACAAATGTTGTGGGGACACAAGTCCTTTTAGAGAGTGCGCTCAAAAAGGGTATCAAACGATTTCACCATATTAGTACCGATGAAGTATTTGGTGCTTTGGAGCTTGATTCCCATGAGAAGTTTTCTGAAATAACTCCCTACGACCCTCATAGCCCGTATTCCGCGAGTAAAGCTGGGTCAGATCATCTCGTGCGCGCATATGCTGATACATATGGATTGCCCATTACCATAACAAATTGCTCGAATAATTTTGGTCCGTATCAATTCCCAGAAAAACTCATTCCCTTAACAATTACCAATCTCTTAGAAGGGAAAAAAGTGCCGGTGTATGGTGATGGATTGTACACACGCGATTGGCTTTATGTTGAAGATCATTGTGCAGCGATAGACGTGGTCTTACAAAAAGGGGAAATTGGACAGACGTATGTTGTAGGGGGAATGACCGAGTTATTGCCTAATATCGAAGTGGTAAAGAGAATTATAAAAATTATGGGGAAAAGTACCGATGCAATCGAATACGTCAAAGACAGACCAGGACACGATAGAAAATATGATGTTGATTGGTCAAAAATTAAAAACGAGCTTCATTGGCAACCGCAATATGATTTTGATACGTGGCTTGAGAAGACAATCAAATGGTATGAAGATCACGCGCAATGGTGGCAAGATATTAAAAATGGATCGTATCAAAATTACTACGAGAGACAATACGGCAGGTAATTTTATGAATATTATCGGTACAGGTCTATCTGGTCTTGTGGGTTCGCGTATTGTAGAACTTTTAGGTTCTGAAAACTCGTTTGAAGACATTTCTCGTAAAACAGGGACCAACATTACAGACAGCGAGGCAGTACTTGCTCGTATAAAAAATTCACAGGCAGAGGTAATTTTACACCTTGCAGCGTATACGAATGTTGATGGAGCGGAGGAGCAAAAAGATTTACGAGAAGAGAGTGATGCATGGAAAATAAATGTTGTTGGGACAGAAAATGTTGTTGCTGCAGCGGAAAAAACAAATAAAAAGCTTATATATTTTTCTACTGATTTTATTTTTGATGGAGAAAATACGCCAGAAGGTGGGTATACAGAAAATAGTAGGCCAAACCCTATCAATTGGTACGCAACAACGAAGCACAAAGGAGAGCTGTTAGTCCAAGCAGCAAAAATCCCGTGGCTTATTATACGTATTGCTTATCCGTATAGAACAAATTTTGAAAAAATCGACTTTTTTCGTGCGATAAAAAATCGTCTTGCAAGTAATCAGCCAACGGCAATCGTAAAAGATCATATGTTTTGCCCTACGTTTGTTGATGACATTGCAATAGGCCTTGTTGCGCTTTGTAAAAATCAATCGACAGGGATTTATCATATGACGGGAAGTCAATCGCTTTCTCCATATGAAGCGGCAATATGTATTGCTGAAAAATTTGATTTAAATACAAGTCTTATTTCTCGAACAACACGCGCGCAATATTTTGCAAATAAAGCACCAAGGCCCTTTAATTTAACAATGAATACTGATAAAATAAAACAACTTGGAATTTCTATGCGTGGATTTGAAGAGGGATTGGATGAAATTGGGAAGCAATCAAATTTAGATATCGAGAATTAGAAATTAATAAGTAATTATACGTATGATTATTACTGTTATTGGTCATGGATATGTCGGGCTTGTTTCAGCTGCAGTTTTTGCTGATTTTGGGAACACAGTATACGTTATTGGTCACACAAAAGAAAAAATTGAAAACCTTCAAAAGGGTATACTCCCAATTTATGAGCCAGGACTTGAAGAGTTGGTCAAAAGAAATGTGGACGCAGGTCGCTTGTTGTTCACGTTGGATTATTCGCCTGCGATAGGTTCGTCAGATGTTGTCTTTACTACGGTTGGCACCCCTCCGCTTGCAACGGGGGACGCTGATTTATCCATAGTCTTTCAAGTTGCGCAGGAAATAGGTAAACACTTAGAGAAATACACAGTTATTGTGACCAAAAGTACCGTACCAATAGGTACAAATAAAAAGGTAAAAGAAATTATAGAAAAAGCAATCCATTCGACAGGCTCAGGAGAAAAAGCCACATTTGATATGGCGTCAGTCCCTGAATTTTTGCGTGAAGGTCAGGCTATTAGCGACACCATGAAACCGGATAGAGTAGTTATTGGTAGTGACTCAAAAAAAGCACAAGAATTATTAGTAACACTTCACAAGCCAATTCTTGAGCACAACGGTGGAAAAGTTGTACTGACAAGTATAGAGACAGCAGAAATGATAAAATACGCGTCCAATGCCTTTTTGGCTACAAAAATTTCTTTTGCCAATGCCATAGCACAATTGTCTGAAATTGTTGGTGCAAACGGACCGGATGTTTTGCAAGCAGTCGGACTGGATAATAGAATTGGTAAAGCATTTTTATATGCAGGTGCAGGATATGGTGGAAGTTGTTTTCCAAAAGATGTGAAGGCACTTATTGCTATTGCGAAAGATCATGAGTATGATTTCACGCTTTTAAAAGAAGTTGAGGATATTAATAAAAAAGCCATGGAAGCAGTTGCCAAGAAAGCAACGAAATTACTTGGAGACATCAAAGATAAGACAATTGGCGTTTTAGGTCTGTCTTTCAAGCCGGATACCGATGATATGCGATTTGCACCGTCTCGGGTGGCTATTCCAGAGCTTCTCATCGGAGGCGCTCATGTGAAAGCATATGATCCAATTGCTATGGATAATGCAAAAAAACTTCCGGAATTTGCAGATTTAGAATTTGTCGATTCTGCAATGGAAGTCGCAAAAGATGCAGATTTGATAATTCTTATGACAGAATGGAATGAATTTAAAGAGTTAGATCTTCAGGAGTTAAAAAAAACAATGAAACATCCCAATATTATCGATGCACGAAATATCTACGATCCTGAAAAGCTAAAAGCTGCAGGATTTCGCTACGTTGGGGTGGGAAGATAAAAAGACCATTCCCTATATTGTTGTCCGTTTTTAAACCTGCTAAGATTTAGGTATTGTGAAAAAGATATTGATTACAGGCGCATCGGGATTTGCAGGGGGGTATTTGGCCGAGCACTTGTTAGAAAAAGAAGGATACGAGATTTTTGGGACATATCTGACAGAAGAAAGTAAAGATACTTCACCAGTCAAAGACAAAATTACTTTTTTACAGGCAGATTTGAATAAAAGAGAAGTTGTGATAAATTTGATACATGAAGTAAAGCCAGATGAGTTGTATCATTTGGCAGCAATGGCATCTGTCGGAGCAAGTTTTAAAGACCCAATTGGCATATTCCATAATAATATTGATACGCAAATTTTTCTTTTAGAAAGCTTGAAAAATGAAGAGCTTCTTAATACGCGTGTACTCATTATCTCATCGGCCGAAGTATATGGTTTTGTACAGCCGGAAGATTTGCCAATTGATGAATCAACTCCTCTTCGACCCGGGAACCCGTATGCAGTATCAAAAATTGCTCAGGATTTTTTGGCGTATCAATATTTTGTGACCACCAAAATGCCAATTATCAGAGTGAGACCTTTCAATCATACCGGTCCACGCCAGCCGCTTGGATTTGTTTTGCCTGACTTGGCTCATCAAATTGCAGAAATTGAAAAAGGCAAACAAGAGCGTATTATTCGAGTTGGAAATTTGGAAGCAAAAAGGGATTTTACCGATGTGCGAGATATGGTCAAAGCGTATAGTTTGATTTTAGACAAAGGAGTAGTAGGTGAGGTTTATAATATTGGCTCTGGAGTTTCCTATACAATCTCTGAGATTTTACATATGCTTCTTGGCATGACAACGATGAATATAGAAATTGAAATAGACGAAAAAAAGGCTCGCCCAAGTGATATTCCTGAAATACGGTCAAATAACACGAAAATAAAAACCCTAACAGGGTGGGAACCACAAATTACTCTGGAAAAAACGCTCAAAGATACCCTGGACTATTGGCGGAAAATTGTTTAGAATAAAGTATGGCAAAACAAGCTTTGATCACTGGAATTACAGGACAAGATGGGCCATATCTTGCAGAATTTCTTTTGAGTAAGGGATACAAAGTTTTTGGGATGGCACGAAGACTTAGTATTCCCAATGTCGAAAACATTAAAGATATTTCAGATAAAATCGAGCTTATTTCTGGAGACTTACTCGATCAAGGATCACTTCAGGATGCTATCTTACAGTCAGAGCCAGATGAAGTATACAATCTTGCTGCTCAATCGTTTGTAAAGGCATCATGGAGTCAGCCAGTCTTAACTGGAGAATTTACCGGGCTTGGCGCAACAAGACTTTTGGAAGCAATTCGCACGGTGAATAAAAAAATTAAATTCTATCAAGCTTCTAGCTCTGAAATGTTTGGAAAAGTCGTCGAAGTACCCCAAACCGAAACAACCCGCTTCTATCCTCGAAGTCCATATGGAGTTGCAAAAGCATATGCTCACTATATGACCGTCAACTATCGAGAAAGTTATGATATGTTTGCTTGTTCTGGGATTTTGTTCAATCACGAGTCTCCAAGGCGTGGCATAGAATTTGTAACACGTAAAATTAGCAATGCAGTTGCCAGAATTAGTTTGGGAAAGCAAAAAATTTTGGAACTTGGTGATTTGCGTCCAAAGAGAGATTGGGGATTTGCAGGAGATTATGTAGAAGCGATGTGGCTCATGCTCAATCATACAGTAGCAGATGATTATGTTGTTGCAACAGGGGAAAATCATAGTGTGCAAGAGTTTGTGGAATTAGCATTTCAAGCGGTTGGTATAGACGATTGGGAAAAGTATGTACAAGCGAATCATCCCAAACACATGCGGCCGGCAGAGGTAGACCATCTAATCGGAGATCCAAGCAAAGCGAAGAAGGTTTTGGGTTGGCAACCAAAAATCTCATTTCCCCAGCTTGTAGAAATGATGGTGAAAGCCGACTTAGAACGAGAAAAAAAACAATAATTTATGCAAGTTGTGTATGTTGCTGGTGGTGCAGGATTTATTGGGTCACATCTTTGCCGGGAACTCCTCAAACAAGAGCATCAAGTCGTGTGTATAGATAATTTTCTGACAAGTAGTAAAAAAAACATTCAAGAATTTTTAGATAATCCCTCTTTTCAATTCGTTCAGGCAGATGTTATAGAAGCATTACCAGAAAATCTTCCCAATCCTGATTTTATTTTCCATTTGGCTTCTCCTGCTTCTCCAAATATAAAAAGTCCCAGAAGCTATATGGCATTCCCTTTGCAAACCCTCCTTGTGAATTCTCACGGAACATATAATTTATTAGAGTTAGCCAAAAAATCACACGCTCGATTTCTTTATGCATCTACCTCTGAAATTTATGGAGACCCACACGTTTCTCCACAACCCGAAGATTATTTTGGTAACGTCAGTCCAAATGGGCCACGGTCTGTGTATGATGAAGCCAAAAGGTTTGGAGAAGCAATAACAATGCATTACTATCGAAAAGATGGATTGGATACGAGAATCGTCAGAATTTTCAATACATATGGACCATATATGCAAATTGATGACGGACGAGTTGTTTCAAATTTTATTGTTGAAGCAATTCAAAATAAACCTTTGACTGTCTATGGAGATGGTAGCCAGACAAGATCCTTTTGCTATATTTCAGATATGGTCCAGGGGCTCATACAATATATGTTTGAAGAAAAAGCTATGGGAGAGGTAATAAATATTGGGAATCCTGATGAGTATACTATTTTAGAATTTGCAAAAAAAATTCAGCATCTCACAGGGTCTTCGTCTCACATTGTCCATGAGACTCTTCCCGTAGACGATCCAAAGCAACGCAAACCGGATATCACAAAGGCTAAGCACTTGCTCTTATGGCAACCAACAGTTACACTAGATGAAGGTCTAAAAAAAACAATAGAATATTTTAAAACTATTGTATGAAAACAGTACTTATTATTCCAACATACAACGAAAAAGATAATATTGAGAAAATTGTCCCTTTGGTGATGGATGAAGTTTTTCCTCATGTGAAAAACCACGAAATGGCTATTCTTGTTGCCGATGATAATTCTCCGGATGGGACTGCAGACGTAGTAAAAACCCTTATGAAAAAATACCATAATCTCGATCTCGTGCAAGGACCAAAAAAGGGTTTGGGAGCGGCATATGTGAGAGGTATGGAATATGCAATAGAGAAAATGGGAGCGGATGCTGTTATGGAAATGGATGCAGATGGACAGCATGATGCAACAAAAATTCCAGAATTTATTAAAAAATTAGATCAAGGATATGAGATGGTTTTGGGCACTCGCTACAGCGGCGGAGGGTCAATCCCGGAAAATTGGCCGCCCCAGCGAAAAGCGTTCTCTATCATCGCCAATTTATTCGTGAGGACTGTTTTTTTGAAATTTAGTATCCACGACTGGACAGGTGGATATCGAGCATTGAAAAAAGAAGTTTTCTTAAAAGAAAAAGAGGAATTAAAAAATTTTAATGGGTATATCTTCCAGATTTCCTTTTTACACAAAGCAGTGCGAGATGGATTTAAGATTGGAGAAGTACCATTTCATTTCTCAGACAGGACGCTTGGAAGCTCTAAAATTGCGCCGCTTAGTTATATTATCGACGTTGTCACATTTGTCATCACAACGCGAATAAAAGAGCTTCTTTTTGGAAAATTTGGCAAATTCTTAGCGGTCGGAGGATTGGGATTTGTTATTAATTTTTTGGTTCTAAAAATTCTTTCTGATTCCTTCCATTGGAATCATGCCATAGCAAATCTTGTAGGTGCTGCAATAGCAATTTTCTCCAATTATAATTTAAATAACATATGGACATTTAGAGAGCACCAAGTAAAAAGTGTCGGACAATATATCTTCAAACTTCTACAATTCTATCTTACATCCGCATTTGGTGTTATTTTCATTCAAACAGGAGTAATTTTCCTTGGAGATCATTTTATCGGAGATGGACAATTACATCTTTTGGTGACAATTAAGTATTATTACATCTATTTTGTTCTTGGCACAGGCCTTTTGCTTATCTGGAATTTCTTTATCTACAATAAGTTTATTTGGAAAGCAAAATAACATTGCTCCATTGTTCCACTGTTCCATTGTTAGAGATGACAATGAGTCAATGAGACAATGAAACAATCTTTCTACCTTCGAAATTAGTGTATATGTTCAAAAAGCTATTTACCAAATCAAATATTCTCCTCTTTTTTATTCTTCTTATTGCTGCTTTTATGCGGCTGTATAAAATTGCAGACTATCTTACTTTTTTGGGGGATGAAGGACGAGATGCTTTGGTTGTGTATAACATTTTACATGGGCATCTAACACTTCTTGGTCCCACCGCATCCGTTGGAGGGTTTTTTCTCGGACCAATTTACTATTATTTTATGGCTCCGGCAATGTTTTTTGCAGGGTATAGTCCTGTGGGACCAGCGGTTATGATAGCGATTTTTGGGGTTATCACTGTGTGGTTGGTATACGTTATTGGAAGTAAATTTTTTAATACAACGGCAGGACTTATTGCTGCAGGATTGTATGCTATCGCGCCGGTCGTTATTCTCTATTCCAGATCGTCTTGGAATCCCAATTTAATGCCGCTCATAACACTTCTTATGTTTTTTGTATTATATAAAGCTATTGAAAAAAATAGAGGGTGGTTATATATTCTAACCGGAATTTTGTATGGGATTGCTATGCAGCTTCATTATATTGAAATATTTGTAGGGCCTATGATTATTCTGTATATTTTGGTTGCAAGGATACTCGTGTCTCGCCAACAAGGAATCTCCATATTAAAGAGAAGATTGGGATTCCTTGTGCAGTATGGATATGTTCTGATAGGGTTTCTTCTTGGTTGGTCGCCGTTCTTGGCTTTTGAGGCACGACATGGATTTAATAATATTCGTGCAATTCTTAATTTTGTTCTGAGTCCGCAGACAACAGGCAATGGAGTTGGTTTTGCGAATTTCATCCCAACAGTTTCAGACGTTTTTTTCCGGATTTTTGCGCGATTGGTTCTGAATATTCCCGATGCAACACTTCTGAAAATGTATCCACAGCCGATTGTCACTCTTTGGATAATTGCCTCGTGGGTACTTGGTTTGGGGAGCGTTGCTTTCTTGGTCGCACGATTGCAAGAAGAAAGAAAAAATAAAGGAAAATTTTTGCAATATTTGTTGCTGCTTATTTGGTTGGGATGTGGAGTATTATTTTTTGGATTGTATAGAAAAAATATTTATGATTATTATTTTGAATTTCTTTTTCCTGTACCATTTCTTTTGGTTGGGGGAATACTCTCCTATCTTTGGTGCAAAAATTTACTGCTCAAAGTGCTTTCAGGAATAACTCTTATTGGTCTTATATACATCAATATACAAGGGGTACCATTTCGCTATCCTGGCAATAGGCAATTACAGCAAACAGAATTAATCGCACAGGAAATCTATAAAGAAGCTGGGAATCAACCATTTAATTTAGCGCTCATTACAGGTGGAAATTCAGACCATGCATATCGTTTCTTCTTGACTGTTTGGGGCAATCCGCCTGTTATTATTCAATTTCCAGGAGTAGACCCCAAGCGTACTTCTGTCACCAAACAACTTATCGTTGTCTGTGAGACAGTGCCATGTATGCCGGAAGGAAGTCCGCTGTGGGAAATCGCGGGATTTGGTAGATCCAAAATTATCTCCAAAACTCATGTCGTTGTTGTTGATATTTACAAACTTATTCACTACAAGGGAAAGTGATCTTTGTTGAGAGGAGTCATGATATGATAGGAGTATGTCTGTTTTGGAAGAATTGCATACACGTCTGACTGGTCTTACAGACGAGGAAGTCAAAAACCGCCAAAAGAAATATGGTCTTAACGTATTGGAGCGTCAACATCCAACTATCTTATCGCTTTTTATACGACAAGTTACTGGAAATCCTCTGACTATTATTTTGGCAATTGCCACAATTATCTCCTATAGCTTGGGTCAACAAGTCAGCTCATATTATATTTTCGCAATTATTTTAGTAAGTATCCTTCTTGGCTTTTGGAATGAATTTGCTGCAGAAAAGACAGTCGACGGACTATTAAAAAAAATTACCGCACGAGTGTTGGTTATAAGAAATGGTCGACATGAAGAAATTCCTGTAGCCAATCTAACCATTGGAGATATCGTTTTACTCTCAGAAGGAACAATTATTCCCTCCGACATGCGTCTTTTGGAAGTAAAAGAGCTAGAGATAAACGAATCAATACTCACTGGAGAATCCAAAACAGTATATAAAACAGCACTTCCAAAAAAGGATGCTAAAGAAGCGGTTGCTTATATGGGAACAAGTGTGGTGAGCGGGTGGGGGAAGGGTGTTGTAATTGCAGTAGCCAAAGAGACAGAATATGGAAAAATTGCACGAGAAGTTGCATTTATCAAGCCTGTGACACAGTTTCAAAAAGGACTCATGCAATTTGGTCAGCTCATCTTGCGTGTTATTCTTATTCTTACTCTGGGAATTTTTCTTATTAATGCATTTGTTGGCCATAGTCTTCTGGAATCGTTGCTTTTTTCTCTTGCCATTGCTGTTGGCCTTACTCCTGAGCTCCTGCCTGTTATTGTGACAATTAGCCTTTCTCATGGAGCTGGTAAGTTGGCGAAGAAGCATGTGGTCGCAAAACAGCTCATCGCAATAGAAAATTTGGGGAATATGGACATTTTATGTACAGACAAAACAGGAACGTTAACAGAAGGACTCATACACCTTACAGATTATGCAGACACAAAAGGTCAAAGGTCGTCTCATATTCTTTCCAAAGCACTCATCACATTACCCGATGAAAAATCTTCATCAAATGCTATAGATACTGCGTTACGCTTTGCGAACCATGCAGGATTTATTAAGCCGTATGAAGCAAAAGTGGTAGACCAGGAACCCTTCAATTACGAAAGACGGCTGTCCTATACTGTGGTTGAGCACGAAGGAAAAAACGAGCTTATTGTACGAGGTTCTCCGGAGGCGATTCTTGGAATTTCTCATAAAAACGAAATTCTTGCAAAAAAATTTGTTGCGTTACAAAAAAACGGACAACGGGTAATTGTTATTGCAAGTAAATTTATCAAAAAAAAGCAGACGTATGAATGGGACGATTGTACGTCATTGTCTATAGATGGATATCTCACATTTTTGGACGAACCAAAAAAAGGTGTCAAAGAAGCGCTACGAAAATTACTCTCTCTTGGGGTACAAGTAAAAATTCTCACAGGCGATAGCGACCTAGTAACAAAAAAAATTTGCCAAGAAGTAGGATTGTCTGTCGAAACAATACTTACTGGTCAAGATCTTATTGACCTTTCTGAGGAAGCGCTAGGTTTGACAATTGAGAAAACAACTATTTTTGCACGGCTTTCTCCAGATCAAAAGCTTCATATCGTGCAACTTTTACAAAAAAAAGGGCATGCGGTAGGATATTTGGGTGATGGGGTTAACGATTTGCCAACCCTTCATGCAGCAGATGTGGGCATATCGGTAAATACTGCAACAGATGTTGCAAAAGATGCTGCGTCTATTGTCCTCCTCCGTAAGAATTTACATGTTATTGTCGATGGTATTATTGAAGGGAGAAAAACATTTCACAATACTATTAAATACATCTTGATGGCAACAAGCTCAAATTTTGGGAATATGTTTTCAGCAGCGGGTGCATCTTTTTTCCTCTCGTTTTTACCAATGACGCCTGTACAAATTTTACTGACAAATGGGTTATACGATATGTCTCAGACAGCAATTCCATCAGATAATGTAGATCTAGAATCTTTGCTTAGGCCGCGACAATGGGACATAAGTTTCTTAAAAAATTATATGATTTTCTTTGGGCCTATAAGCTCGTTTTTTGATTTTTTGACGTTTGGCATTATGATTTTTATTTTTCATGCAAATACAGCACTTTTCCAGACTGGATGGTTTGTAGAATCTCTTGCAACTGAGATATTGGTGATATTTATTATTCGTACTTCTCGTTCGCCATTTTTCCTGAGTCGTCCGAGCTGGTGGGTTATTGGTGCTGCATTCTTTACAGTCGGGGTAGGAATATTTTTACCTTTTAGTTCGCTTGCTCATTCCTTGGGATTTGTTCCGTTACCCCCTTTATACTTTGTTGTTTTGCTGCTGTTGATAGTTGCATATCTTACTATCGTTGAGATAGTAAAAAACATTTTTCTTAAAAAATATAACTTTTAGCTTCATCGAGTAAATAACTTATAGTTTTTATCTCCATGATACCAAAAACCCCCAGCACGTGAAGGGGGTTATTGGAGTTTCTCTATAGAGAAATTATTTAGAACCAATCTTGTACATTCCTGTACCACAAACTGGACACTTTGCTTTCATTGCAGGCTTACCATTTTTCATGGTAACGTGTTCTGGATTATCTACGTCTCTTTTTGCTCTGCATTTAACACAATACATTGATGCCATAAAGTAACTCACCCCCTCTCACGAGTCGCCATTAATACCGAATTGCGGATAATGGCAAAATCAAAATATGACGAGTAAGAAGGAAAAAAAGAGCAAGTTGTACAAGAATAATAATGGTACTCACGAAAAGGGTCTTTTCCAAACCATGAGCTATGCCGGTATTTGTTTGAGCAAGTCCTTGGGTGCGTGGAGTATGAGACGGACTGGTTTGAAATTGATAGCTTTGAGGAGAAAAGGTTGGATTGATAGGCTTTTGCTCACTTTGTACAGACAGTGATTGTCGTCTTGAGTCTGCTTTTATTTTCTCCTCTCGGGTTTTTTTGTGCTTAGTCATGCTAAAAATCTAGGTTACAGTATTGACACGCTTACTGTCAAGAGGCTAAGATAAGGCTAGATATGTTCGTGTGGATTGCAATTATTACGAGTGTTATTTGTCTTATTTGGCTTGGTGGGATAACCATATTTGCTCTTCGGCTGTCTGCGCATTACAATCATCTATTCAAGGAAACCAACAAACGGACGCTTCAGGCAGTCATGGAAACACTTCTGCAGGACTTAGATGTGGCAAAAAAGGATATTGAAATGCTGAAAGAAAAGTGTGATACAATAATTGAAGATGGCCGTTTTCATATTCAAAAAATAGGTCTTCTGCGATTCAATCCATTCAAGGACACAGGTGGGGATCAGAGTTTTATTCTCTCCTTTGTAGACAGAAATGATACAGGGGTTGTTATATCTGGTCTTTATTCGCGTACTGGTACGCGTTGGTACGCAAAAAAAATCATTAACGGTCACGGCGTGGAGCATGAATTATCAGAAGAAGAAAAGCAAGCAGTCAAAGAAGCGAAAAAAATGACTCATGAAAAATAAAAATTTTATCCTAGGGCTTATTGCTGTTATGCTTTTTATTGCAAGTGCTTTTGCGTCTTTTGCATTTTTCTCAAATTCTTCATTTGCCAAAAAGGCAATTCCATCAACGCTTCCAAAAGTTACATCTAATGGGAGTTTGGTATTTGACCAGACGCTTCCAAAAACCGAACCATGTCCTATCAATGGAGCTTTGTATTCCAAGCAGCAACGAACTTGGTGGGAAAAGCATAGGCCACTTGGAGTCATGATAGAAAATAGCACCGATGCCAGGCCACAATCTGGTATCTCTTTTGCAGATGTTACGTATGAGGCAATGGCAGAAGGGGGTATTACAAGATTTTTGAATATTTTCTATTGCCAAGATGCGCCTGAAGTTGGCCCTGTCCGCTCTGCGCGTACTGTTTTTGTTAACCTCGTCTCAGAATATGGAAATTCCCCATTGTATGCGCATGTAGGAGGCGCAAATACGCCGGGGCCAGCAGATGCCTTAGGACAAATTTCTCAATACAGCTGGGACAGCTACAATGACCTCAATCAATTTTCTATTGGCTTTCCAACATATTGGAGAGATTATGATAGGCTCGGTCGTACAGTTGCGACAGAGCACACGATGTATTCAACAACAACAAAGCTGTGGGATTTTGCCAAATCAAATCGTAATGTAACCAATACGGATAAGGAAGGGCTTGTGTGGAACAGTACGTTTGTTCCGTACCAATTTAAAGATGATGCAGCGCTTTCTGTACGACCGGCAAGTCAAACAATTCACGAAGAATTTGGAAATGGGGGGTCTGATTACTTTGTGGATTGGACCTATGATGCAAAAACAAATCTGTACAAAAGAGCAAATGGTGGCGTGGCACATATCGATTTGGATACAAAAAAACAACTCACTGCCAAGACAATGGTTGTATTATACGAGTATATAACCAATGCAAATGACGGATATGAAAATAATTTACACCTTATCTATTCAGATAAAGGGACCGGAAAAGCAATAGTTTTTATGGATGGAAAAGAAATGAAAGCAACATGGAAAAAAGCAAATCGCACCAGCAGAACACTTTTATACGATACAAGCGGATCTCCTATCTTACTGAATAGGGGAAAGATTTGGTTTACCATCCTGCCTCTTGATGGATTACTTAGCGTAAAGTAAAATACCTTCTATTTTTGCCCAGTCTGCTATTGAAAGTGGTGACAACTGAGTAAATAAGTAGTACAATAAATAAAATTTATGTTATCAGATTTTATTACATCTAAATCGCGCATAAAACTTATTCAAGTTTTCCTAACGACCCCTTTTGAGATGTATCATGTACGCGAATTGGTGAGAAAGACAGGAGACGAAATTAATGCAGTCAGACGTGAGCTCGCTTTTTTGGAAGAAAAAGGAATTTTTATTCGTGAAAAGCGAGCAAATAGAGTGTATTACTCCTTAAATAAAAATTACCCATTTTATGATGATTTACTTCGTTTGGCAACCAAAACAACTGGGCTTGGTGCAGATCTTCTCAAAAATAAAAGTAAATTGGGAAAAATAAAGTATATTATGTTTTCAGGGAAATATATTAAGCATATGAAAATAAGTCCTGAAGAAGTAGATTTATTAATTGTGGGGTCGGTCGTATTGCCAGAGGTAGCACTTTTAGTGAGAAATGAAGAAGCAAAATATGGGTCGGAAATTAACTATACGGTAATGACAGAGGAAGAATTTGATTTTCGTAAATTACGCAACGATCCATTTATCGAAGGGATTTTGCAGGGATCACGCATTATGCTTATTGGAGATGAGGAGACTATGCTTTCATGAGACAACACTCTCGTTTGCTTCTCTGGTGTATTGTTGCACTCGTCATAGCAGGGGTGCTCATTGACGTACCGGCATTTCCATTGCCACATATTCGCTTCTCATTGCCGCTTCTCAATAAAAAAATCGACATCAGTAATGGATATCCGGGGTTTGGACTTAATTTTACTTTCGGTGGAAGTCATATTCAGCGACAATTTGTTTTCAAAAAAGGACTCGACCTGGAAGGTGGTACAAGCGTAACGCTTCAGGCAAACATGAAAGGTATTCCTCAAGATAAAAGGGATGCTGCGCTGCAAGGTGCAAAAATAGTTTTGGATAGGCGTGTTAATTTATATGGTGTTTCAGAGCCATTGATTCAAACACAAAACGCCAATAGCGAGTATAGAATTATTGTTGAGCTTCCTGGGGTAAATGTCCAACAGGCAGTAAGTCTTATTGGCACGACAGCGCAGCTTTCTTTTTGGGAGGCAGGAAATGCAACGGCTTCTGCTCTTATGCAGGCACAATTTCCCTTAGGAATAGCACAAATATTTGGGCCTACAGCTCGCAAGACCGACTTAACTGGAAATGATTTACAAAATGCAACCGTAACTTTTGATTCAAGCACAGGTCAGCCGCAGGTACAACTTGTCTTTACCGGTTCGGGGACGCAAAAATTTGCAGACATTACCAAAAGAGATGTTGGAAAAATTCTGGCGATTGCCTTGGATAACCAAGTTATCGAAGCGCCAAGAATTAACCAAGCAATACTTACGGGAAATGCAGTTATTACCGGTAGCTTTACATCAGAAAGCGCGAATCAATTGACGATTGCGCTGAATGCTGGGGCATTGCCAGTACCACTGACTATTTTACAGCAGCAAACAGTGGGAGCAACACTTGGTACGAGTGCACTGGCCAAAAGTTTGTTTGCAGGTATTCTTGGACTCATCATTGTTATTGTCTTTATGATCGTGCTGTATGGAAGACTTGGGATAATTGCTTCTAGTGCATTAATTTTATACACAGTTTTTGTATTGGCAATCTTTAAAATTATTCCGGTTACCCTAACACTTGCCGGTATTGCGGGATTTATTCTTTCTATCGGTATGGCAGTTGACGCAAATATTCTTATTTTTGAGCGAATGAAAGAAGAATTACGTGCAGGAAAACCCACAACAGTGGCAATAGAACTTGGATTTAGTAGAGCCTGGACATCTATTCGAGACAGCAATGCATCAACATTAATTACGAGTGCAATTTTGTATAAATTTGGGACAGGGATTGTAAGGGGATTTGCTTTTACCCTCGCAATTGGAGTATTGTTATCAATGTTTTCAGCAATTGTGGTAACAAGGACATTGATACGAGTGTTTTACAAACATTAATATGGAAATTATTAAATATAAAAATTGGTATTTTGCGCTATCGCTTTTTGTGATTATCCCAGGGCTCCTGTCATTGATGCTATGGGGACTTAATTTGTCTATAGATTTTACCGGTGGGTCAAAAATGACCTTTGTTAGCACAAAGCCATTCACGTCTAACACGGAAAAAACATTCCAGGATGTATTTGCTCGTAATGCTATAAAAATTATTTCAGAGCAAGTAGGCACAAATACTTTGACAATTCGGACAAAACCACTTGATGCAAAGCAGCATATAGCACTCCTGCAGTCGCTTGGTACAGCAACGCAAAATCAGAATATACGGGAGGATGAATTTAGTAACGTTGGCCCAACTATTGGAAGCGAAACGACCAGTAACGCTATTTTGGGTGTTCTCATTGCGTCATTTCTTATCGTTTTGTATATTGCTTGGTCGTTTCGAGAAGTGCCAAAGCCTGCGAGTAGCTGGAGGTTTGGCATTTGTGCAATTATTGCTCTTCTTCATGATGCATTGGTACTTCTTGGTGTTTTCTCACTTCTGGGACATTTCTTCGGTGTAGAAATTGATAGTCTTTTTGTAACAGCAATCTTAACCGTCATAGGATTTTCAGTCCATGACACAATAGTTGTTTTCGATAGAATTCGCGAGAATCTTAAGAGGATGGGGTCTGATAATTTTGCAGGTGTTGTCAATGCGTCAATTCTTCAAACCCTGACGCGCTCGCTGAATACCTCTCTTACTGTTATTTTGGTTTTGCTTGCGCTGTTGCTATTTGGAGGGGAAAGTACCAGATGGTTTGTGGCTGCTTTACTTATCGGTGTTATCAGTGGAACATACTCTTCTATATTTAATGCCTCAGCACTTCTTGTAGCCTGGGACGAATGGAGTAAGCGTAAAAGGATAAGTGTAAAAAGAGATTAATATTACTTTACGTTTTGCAATTCTTCTCTCACTATTTTACCAACCAACCCTCCGTCAGCTTTGCCCTTCACCTTTGGCATAATTGCACCCATAACTTTTCCCATATCAGCCATTGAGACATTTCCCAGTGAAGTGATTGTTTCTTTTATAATCATTCGTGCATCATCTTCAGACATTTGCTCGGGTAAATATTTTTGAAGTATGGCCATTTCCGCTTTTTCTTTATCTGCCAATTCTTGTCTGCCGGCTTTTTCAAATTGCTCGATACTGTCTTTGCGTTGTTTGACTTGCCGGTCGATAACAACAAGCACGTCTTCATCAGTTGCCTCATATCCAGCACCACCCTTGTTAATTTCATAATAGGTAACTGCGGATAGGAGCATGCGAAGGACAGACTTTTGTAATTCATCCCGGTTTTTCATTGCTTGTGTCAGTTGGTCCCTGAGTGTTTGTTTGAGCATAAAGGTATTATATCAAATTTTACTTGGATTTTTTAGAACTTCATATATATGTGTACTTTTGTCTGACGTTAGTAGCTTCACAATTCTTTCTCTTTGTAAATTCTCCACGCCGTCTGTAAAATTCTCTCTTGTAGTCAACCAATAGCGAATATCCCAGTCAGATGAGGTATCGATTATCATGTAGTGGGGATTCCCCACCCACCGAAACCAATTGCATACTTTTTTCCCACACGGGGAATTATTGGAAAAAGATTTTGTCTCTGGCCACATAATAAATTCGTTATTTCTATGGCTCATATGAGGAAGAATATTTATCTGCGTCACAACAGATGCATCAGTGGGGATTGTGTGTATCATCGTATTCATCGAGGTAACACTGGGTGAAGGAGTCCAAAACCACCTCTTGGCAAAATAACTCAATGGTGAATGCAAGGAATATTGCATAGCAAAAGCAAAAATAAGAAGATAGATGCCCACATAATTTCTATTGAGCCACATATACTTACCAATGCTTACAATTGTTGGCCAGATAAGTAAAAGTGCGAGTGAGGAGCGATAATGCCCAAAAATGCTTTGTCCAGACGATACAACGGTATTCCCGATAATAAAATATTTTGCCACATCTCCCAATGCTGCGAGAAGGTATATAGGGCAAAGAAGTGGCAAAAATCCATAGCTGAGGATGCTATAGAAAAGGACATCTTTTTTACTTTGTGTATCATAGAATGTTTTTGGGTCAAGATGAGTGAGAAGGCCGGAGTGGTTTTGAAATCGATATCCACCTGGGACAAAATAAGGGAAATAGACAAAGAAAATAGCATACAGATACAGTATAGAGATTGCAATAAATCCTAATTGGGTCTTGTCGCGTTTGACAATAAGAAGCGTTAGGCTGATAAGTAAAGTAAGCAAGGCCATATCCTCCTTGCAGAGAAGGGTAAGAATAAAAAATAACCAAGAAAGTTTCCATTTTTTTATGTCGACAAAATACACAAACCATGCTAAAAATGACACTCCAAATACAAGACTATGTACGTCGGACCATATTGCATTCTGAATGCCATAAAACATGAAATAACTCACAAGCAAAGAAAAAGCAACAAATGTTTTTATCCCATGCTTTTTAGCCAGGAGAAATATCGCAAGGCCGCTTGAGCAAATAGCAAATGCCTGTAAGAGAATAAGCGTATAGACGCTTGAATATATCCAATAAAATGGGACAAGGAGTGGGTATATGAGTTCGACATGATCCCACAAAATCGGAGTAAATGCATATGCGTGGTTGGTAGAAATAGCGTTGTGAAATTGACTATATTTCCACATAGCTTGGTCAGCAACAGCCAAATCATAACCCGATAAAAAATGTAGCTGTCGAATAATTCCTAGTGTTCCATATATGACGAAGAAAAGAAAACATATGAGTAGTGGGATAAAGAGCCGAAAAGAAAGTATTTTTTTCATATTTCTTTGAGCTCTTTGAGCCTCTTTAGTAAATGTTCGCGCGTATTGAGTGCCAAATCTTCATCAACTTCTTCAAAAAGCTTTTGAAGAAGTTTTCCTACTTGTGGACTAGGCTTGATAGCAAGCTCATGGATAATATCATTTCCATTGATTACCAAGTCATGAATAGAAAAGGGAGCAGGAAGAAGTTGCTCTTCTATTCTTTCTTTAAATTTTTTCAACCTCCAACTTTCTGCTCTACTTTCTGGAATGCCGCTTCCAAGTCTATCACCAATACGCAGGTCTATCATATCTTTTACATGTTCAGTACCTACGCGTCTTATAAATCTTCTTACTGCACTATCGGTAATGTGCTCGTCCACAGTAAACATATGCCAACGAATGAGCATAACGATTTTTTTCCTATCTTTTTTAGAAAAATGAAGTCTTTCGCAAATCTCATATGCCATTCTTGCACCCATAACTTCATGGTTGTAGAAAATCACAAGTCCATTTTCATCGGTAGATTCTACACGTGGTTTGCCAACATCATGAATAAGAGTTGCAAATCGTACAATAGGGTCATTTGATGGGCAAAATTTCAAAGCTAAGACATTGTGGGTAAAAACGTCTTCTGTATGATGTCTTCCCGGGCGCTCTTGGGATACCCCAATGCCTTCAAGCAACTCGGGTACTATGTGTTGGAGAAGTTCTGCATTCTTCAGCATCATAATACCCTCATACGGATACTCGCTTGCTAAAATTTTGAGTAATTCATCTCGAATCCTTTCTGAAGAAATTCTGGGAAGTAACATGCTATCCTCACGCATTGCATTCCATGTATGTTCTTCGATTGTAAAGGAAAGTTGGGTTGCAAATCGAATAGCTCGCATCAGGCGAAGTGCATCTTCTTTAAAACGTTCGTTGGGATTGCCAACTGCCCGGACAACGTGATTTTTTAAATCACCTTGACCATCAAAAGGATCCACTAAAGTAAATCCGTCATTGCGAGGAATCCTGAGCGAAGCCGAAGGATACGTGGCAATCTCTGTGATTTCTTGAGATTGCTTCGCTACGCTCGCAATGACAGAAGCATCTATTTTTAACGCTATACTGTTCATTGTAAAATCTCGACGCTCTAAGTCTTCCTCTATTGTGCTACCCCAACTAACAACTCCAGGGTGTCTACTATCTGTATAATTTTGTTCTGTCCGAAATGTCGTAATCTCCACAACATGAGAAGTAAGCTTTTGGACGTCTGCATTATTCATAATTCCTAATTCACCAGTCTTTGATACCGGCACTCCCACTGTTCCGAATGTATTATCATAAAACCCTTCTGGAAAAAGTGACAATATTTGCTCTGGTGTTGCATTGGTGGTTAAATCCCAGTCTTTCACTGGTTTTTCAAGTAACATATTTCTTACACATCCACCAACAAGATAAATCTGAAAGTGGTGATCTAAAAATTTTTGGACAATACTTTTAATATGGTCTGGTATACGAGCAAGCATACTGGTAAAATTATAACATGAATTCGACCAAACAATGGAAAATCTTAAATGCGTTCAAAATTTACAGTTCAAATTTCAAAATCGAAGATATACGTAAGATTTTGTTAGAGAATAGGGGACTGAAGACGAAAGAAGAAATTGATGTATTCCTCAACCCCAAATTAGAAGACGTTACGGTAGAGTACGTTGGTATCAATACAAAGCAGCTTTCAAAAGCGATAAAAAGAATTTATAACGCTATAGAAAAGAAAGAAAAGATTGTTGTCTATGGAGATTATGACGTAGATGGTATTACCGGCACGGCAATTGTGTGGGAGGTGCTCTACGGACTTGGTGCAGACGTGACCCCTTATATTCCCCACCGCATCGATGAAGGGTACGGGCTTTCAGAGAAAGGAATATCAAATATCCAATCTCAAATTTCAAATATCAAATTGATAATTACGGTAGACAATGGAATTGTGGCCAACGAGGCAGTCGAATTTGCCAACAAGCAGGGAATAGATGTTATTATTACAGATCATCATACTGTCTCCGAAAGCGTGCCAAATGCTTTTGCAATTGTTCACACAACTGCTGTGTGTGGTGCCGCTGTAGGATGGATGCTCACAAAAGCAATCTCAAATGACAAAATACTAAATACTAAATACCAAATACCTGCTGATCATCTCTCTCTTGTCGCACTTGCCACAGTTGCAGATTTGGTGCCGTTGATTGGTGCAAATAGAACGCTGCTGACGTATGGACTAAAGTTTCTCAAACAAACAAATCGGCCAGGACTTCTTGCGCTTTTTGAAGAAGCAAAAATAGATCCGGAAAATATTGACGTGTATAGCATTGGTCATATGATTGCTCCGCGACTCAATGCAATGGGGCGTCTTGAAAGCGCAATGGATAGTCTGAGAATTTTGTGTACAAAAGACAGATTGCGTGCAAAAGTGCTGGCAGATACATTGGGAAGGATAAATCAACAAAGACAATTGCTTACTTTTTCAACAGTCGAACATGCCATTTCCCAAGTCAAAAATCAAAAGTCAAAAGTCAAAAGTAAGTTGCTTTTTATTTCCCATGAGACATATGAAGAGGGAATTATTGGACTTGTGGCCGGGAAATTGGTTGAAACATTTTATGTACCTGCAATTGTCCTGTCTCGTGGAGAAAAAGTAAGCAAGGCATCTGCTCGGTCTATTGTTGGATTTAATATTATCGAGGCAATACGTAAAGCATCTAGTCTCTTAATCAATGCTGGTGGGCATCCTATGGCAGCGGGTTTTACCGTTGAGACTGCGCGTTTGGATGAATTGCAAAAAGCGCTTGAGGAGATTGTGGACGCAACAATGGATAACGGGTTTTTGACCCGAACACTCAAAATAGATTGTGAGCTTCCCATTGATGTAATAAATCAATCAATGTTTGAAAACCTGCAACAATTGTCTCCATTTGGTATGGGTAATCCCGAACCAATTTTTGCAAGCGAGGTAGTAATAGCAGAAATAAAACAAATTGGAGCAGATGGTAAACACCTTAAGATGAAAGTGAGTCCATCATCGTCATTGCGAACCAATTCAAAAATAGGTGAAGCAATTGCTTTTGGAATGGGTGATTTGTTTGGAACTTTGAAAAAAGGAGACAAGGTTAAAATTGCCTATTCAATAAGTGAAAATACTTGGAATGGAAAGACAAATTTACAATTAAAGATAAAAGATATTCACTAATAGTGTGGCTAATTTAACTTTATCCGAACAAATTGCTTACAGCTCTTCGTAAGCCTTCAACGCTTGTAGTCAATCCATCCATTTGTATAGCCATCTGTTCAGGATCTGTTAACTCAGAAAATCGTCTTACCACAGCATTAGGCGTCATATCTGATGGAACAGGCGATCTGGTAACCACTGAAAATTTTTGACTGTATTCAGCTGCTAACGCTGTTATTTTAGGTATATCTATTTCAAGTCCCATATAGTTTCACCCCTCTCCATAAAAAATCTCCCTCTTTCAGGGAGATTGTTATGTTGTACACATACAAAACTCCCTACGAAGTAGGAAGAACAAATCGAATGTGCTTGCAATATGTCATATCTTACATAAATCTTACAGTATTTTAATATTCCTTGTCAAGTACTTGATTATTTCTCAGACAAGAATTGCGTCTCTTGTCATTATCCTCGCTTCAAGGTAAAATAAGCGTATGGAGCGCACATATATAGACCAAACAATAACAAAAATTGGGCAGGAGGTACTTCTTAAAGGATGGGTTGAGACAAAAAGAGACCATGGTAAGCTTACTTTTATCGACCTTCGTGACAAAAGTGGCATTATTCAGTGTGTTGGATTTGGAAAAATGGGAGAGTTGACGGTGGAATCAGTCGTGCAAATCACCGGTACTGTCAAAGCACGTCCTGAGAAAATGGTCAATCCAAATTTACCTACTGGGACAGTGGAAATAGATGTTACAGACTACACAATTCTCAACATTGCAAAAGAATTACCACTACCTCTTGACACCGATGGCCATGAGCTTTCAGAGGAAGTAAGGCTTCGATATCGCTACTTAGACCTTAGACGTCAAAGAATGCAAAAAATCATTCGTCTTCGTTCTTCATATTTTCATGCAATGAGGCAAGCGCTCATGCAGAAAGATTTTGTCGATATCGAGACGCCACTTTTGACAAAATCTACTATGGAAGGAGCGCGAGATTTTATTGTGCCTTCACGATTTCAGCCAGGGAAATTCTATGCGTTGCCACAAAGTCCCCAACAATATAAGCAGCTTCTTATGACCGCAGGATTTGAAAAATATTTTCAAATTGCCAAATGTCTTCGCGATGAGGATTTACGAGCAGATAGGGGATTTGAATTTACCCAAATGGATATTGAAATGAGTTTTGTGACCCGTGAAGATGTGATGCAACTCGTCGAATCAGTAGTCAAAGAAGCTGTTAAGGCAGTTGGGGGAAAATTAAAATTTGAAGATTTTCCTGTTATTACGTATAACGAGGCAATAGAAAAATACGGTGCGGATAAATTTGATCTTCGTACAGAAGAAGACAAAAAAAACAACGTGTTGGCGTTTGCATGGGTAATTAATTTTCCATTTTTCAAAAAAGTAGATAGTAAAGACACAGCCGAAGTTCGAGACGGAAAATCAGGATGGACATTTACCCACAATCCATTTAGCGCACCACTTCCAGAGCATGCGCAATGGCTCCTCAAAGGAGAACATATCGATGAAATTCTCACTTCCCAATACGACCTAGTTTGTAATGGATATGAAGCAGGTGGTGGAAGTATCAGGGCATATACAGCAGAAATGCTTGAAGCAACGTATAAAATTATGGGATATACCCCAGAAGAAACACAGGCAAGTGTTGGACATATGCTGGAAGCATTTCGACTGGGCACACCGCCTCATGGAGGTATTGCACTTGGATTGGATAGACATGCAATGATACTTGCCGGAGAGGATTCTCTTAAGGAAGCAATTGCATTTCCAATGACGTCTACAGGCAGGACTTCAGTCATGGACGCACCGGCCGAAATTACAAAAGAACAATTAGAAGAAGTAGGGTTGACTCAGGTAAAAAAGAAATAACTCCATGGAAAAAACCGCGACACCCATGAGATCTCCTTTTATAAAGTTTATTCGCTCAGAATACCTGTATCTTTTCGTAGTCATCTGTCTTTTATTTCTTATTGGTGAAGAAATAGGCCTGCGTACACTGAAAGCACAAACCCAAGCGATTACGATGCTTTCGGATCCATTCCCTCATTTCCAAGAATCACTTTACCCCCAACTTGCGCATGTGTACACACCGCAAATAAGTGCACAAGCAGCCCTTATTCTAGATGTATCCTCTCGAGTTGTTGTTTTTAGCAAAAATCCATTTCTTCGTTTTCCACCAGCTTCGACTACCAAGATAATGACTGCGCTTACAGCGCTTGATTATTTCAAACCTGAAGATATTTTGACTGCGTACGATCCAACAGTTGTGCCGGTTGTTTTGGGACTGAGTAAAAATGAAAAAATGACATTTCAAAATTTACTCTATGCAATGCTTCTGCCCTCTGCCAATGACGCTGCTGTGGTTATTGCTCAAAATTTCCCTGGAGGAGAAAAAGCCTTTGTCCGGAAAATGAATGAAAAAGTTGATTTGTTTCGTCTTTATGACACGCATTATGCAGATCCGGTAGGACTTAACGACGACCAGGATTATACGACAGTGCATGATTTGGCAATTATTGCCTCTTTTGCAATTGAGCATCCTGTCTTATCAAAAATAGTTGCAACAAAATATGCAACCATTTCCTCAACCTCGGGAAAGGAATACAAGCTGGAAAATCTCAATAAGCTTCTTGGACAGTATGGGGTAAATGGAATAAAGACAGGGTATACAGAGGAAGCAGGGGAAGTATTAGTTACATCCGCTCGAATGAATAACAATCATGAGTATGTTTTTGTGGTGATGAAAAGCAATGATAGATTTGTCGACACGCTAACGCTTTTGCAGCTTATTCAAAATAATGTTAGTTACTCAACCATTCATCCCTGACCGCACTTACGTAAGCAAAAAAATTATTGTCTCCCTGAAAAACAACAATAGGCATGAGATATGCTTGATTTGCATCGCTCATAAAATATCCAAGACTTATGTTTTGAATAATGACTTTTGACGCTATGCCAGTGTATGAGGCAATATACCCATTCCCATTTTGCAAATCTTTCAGCGCTTGGCTTGCTGACTTGATAGGATAGGTAGCAGAATCGAAAGAAATAGTTTTGTGAGAAAAATTTACTGCAACAATTTGCGCATTTTGAATATCTGCAGATCCTAGGAAGACATTCATAGATGAGTATGAAGGGTGCGCGTAAAAAATAGGCATTTTGTCTATGTCTTTTTGAAATAAATCAACCCTCTCGATTTGTGTGGTTGAGAGACTTGTTGCCGGGACAAGCTGGCCTTGGGAAATAGCAAAAAGACTTACTTTTGTACGATTATCGTCAATGTCAGGGGGGAAAAGCGATAAAGCATTGAGGTAGCTAGTAATTGTGGTTATTGTCTGTGTTTGGTCGGGAATATTTTGTGCACTTAAAACGTCTTGGTTATTTTTGTAATCAGATGTAAGTGTAAAATCTTGTGTTTGAATATTCATGGTAAGGGTTTTGGGTAAAGTATCGGTATTTGTCCATGCATAAAGCACATCGGATAATTGTATGGGATTTGTTTTAAAACCAACCGCTTGTACTATTTCCTGAGCCTTTTTCAACGCAAGTAAATTTGGTTGGGCAGGAGTGATTTTATGAATAGTTGTTCTATCTGGAAAATTCGGAAGAGTACCGGTAATAGTATTTACGGTATATGAGAGGGATTGAGTGGTTATGTTTTGAGGAAATGTAATAGAAGGCAATTTCCCATAGCTTACTGTTGGTGGTGGGGGTGGAGTTGGGTAGAGTGTGCCTTTGATGCTTTGAAATATTCTTACTCCACCGACAATAAGCAAAATACCAATAAGACCCATTGCACAAATTGCCAAAAATTTGCGCGTAACAACTGTTACTTCATGAAGCGTAACCATACCTTGAGTATAGAAGACTTTTACGCTACAATGCAAGGGACGCACCGCAAAGTGTATCCTTGAAATAGAGCGTCCCGCAGGGATGTATCGCATGTAGCTCCCGCAGGGATGTATCGCTTGGAAGTTCCCGCAGGGATGTATCGCATGGTACGTCCCAAGACGACAAGGTCTTTCATATGAATGTACGTACTCGCATTGCACCAAGTCCAACAGGAGAAAATTTACATATAGGGAATGTATATGCTGCGCTTTTAAATTTTGCAGTTGCAAAAAAAAATAATGGAAAATTCATTGTGAGAATAGAAGACACAGATCGTACGCGATTTGTGTCTGGGTCAGAAGACAGAATTCTTGACTCTCTATCTTGGCTTGGCCTTACTCCGGACGAAAGTCCACGAGCAAATGGTCCGTTTGCTCCATACAGACAATCCCAAAGATTAAATCTATACCATGAATATGCACAAAAGTTGTTAGAATCAGGAGATGCATATTTTGCTTATTTTCCGAAAGAGGGCTCAGGGCAAAAAAAAGATTATACAAAAAAAGAAAACTTAGAAGTTAGCGTAACAGATGCTACAGCTCGTTCTGATGCACCAAAAAAAATTGAAGACATGCCGGAAAATGGAGACTGGGTCATAAAACTCAAAGTGCCAAAAGATATACATATTTCTTTTACCGACCTTATCCATGGAGAAATACGTTTTAATGCAAATGATGTTACCGACCAAGTACTTATTAAATCCGATAAATATCCAACATACCATTTTGCGGTTGTTGTGGATGACCATTTAATGGAAATAAGCCACATAATTCGTGCCGAAGAATGGATTTCATCCACGCCCAAACATGTACTTTTATTTCGTGCATTTGGGTGGGATTTACCTATTTTTGCCCACATTCCAATTCTAAGAAATCCAGACAAAAGCAAGCTTTCTAAAAGAAAAAATCCTGTGTGGGTTTCTTGGTATAGGGAAGAAGGATTTTTGCCAGAGGCTATCCTTAATTACTTGGTTCTGATGGGATGGGGACATCCGCAGGAAAAAGAAATTTTTCCTCTGAGCGAATTTATAGAAAAATTCCAACTTTCCGATGTCAAACCAGTTGGCCCGGTATTCGATATCGAAAAATTAAAATGGATGAATGGGGAATATATACGTCAAATGACAGATGTACAATTGATCGAAAAATTAACTGAATTTTTCAAAGACGATAAAGAAGTGCTCACAATTCTTAAGCTGGAAGCGTCATTGGTTGCTCTTGCAAAGACGCGACTCAAAACATTGAAGGAATTTAGAGAATTGGTTATTCCTATACAAGTAGAATTGTCTCCTGAAGAAAAAGCTGTCAAACAGACCATCAGAGAAGAATTTGAAAAAATTATCGATTGGAATAAAGATACTATTCTTTCAGCAATGAAGATTGTTTTACAGAGAAATAAAGTCAAAGGTAGTTTGTTGTATAAAATTATGACTGGATATGAGCGTGGTCTTCCTTTACCAGAATCACTAGAAATTTTAGGAAAAGAAAAAACCCTGCAAAGACTTTCATAAGTTTCCACGACCTTATTGGCAATTTGGTTCCTAATTTAGTAAAATGAACGTATATTGCCGGATCATCTAATGGTAGGATAGAGGACTCTGAATCCTTTCATCTTGGTTCGAATCCAGGTCCGGCAGCACCGAGGCTAGATCAACAACAATACTCCATATCTCTTCAAGCCTCGAGGCTATTTGGTTTGAATCCTAGCTTACACGAGCTTTAACTTGACAATTAACTTGACAATTAACTTGACAATTAATTCAGATATCTTTACAATAAATATATGTTCAAACCCAATTATTCAGTTACTCCTAAGTTGCTTACTAATATGAATGAGATAGAGCGTCTCTATGGAAGATTGGAGGGAATGAAAGTCCCACAAAGCCTACTTCTTAATCTTAAACGAGATAATCTTATTGCATCCTCTTATGCTTCTAATAGTATTGAAGGTAATCCACTTTCACAGGCAGCTGTTACAAATTTATTACTTAATGATCGAATTCCTGTAAATCGTGATGAAAAAGAAGTTGTTAACTATTTTCAAATTCTTAAAACTCTTGAAAAGCGGGTTAAAGAAACATTAAACATAAGTCAAATTCTTAGTATTCATTCAGAGCTAATGACAGGCGTAGATGATGAAATAAAAGGGAAAATAAGAAACAAAGCAATAATTGTTGGAAATAGAGATTTAAATGGTGAAATTTTTATAAAACATAATCCTCCTTTCCATGACGCACTTTCTATACAAAGTAAATTGGAAGGATTAACTGAATGGATAGAAAAGAGTGAAGAGCTTCCTATTTTTAAAGCAGGACTGTTTCATCATCAATTTGTTTATATTCATCCGTTTGTTGATGGAAATGGAAGAACATGCCGATTAGCTACCGCTTTAATTTTCTTAAAATATCATTACCTCATAAATAAATATTTTGTTTTGGATGATTATTATGATGTAGATCGAGATAATTATTCAGATAGTTTGCATTCAGCAGATAAAGGTAATCAAACGCAATGGTTAGAGTACTTTACTGATGGAGTAAAATATTCTCTACAAAGTGCATTATCTCGTATTGAAACTGGAATGACAGAGTTATCGTTTGATCTGCGACCTTCTCCTAGAGAAACAGATGCATTAAAGATCATACAAAAATATAGACAGATAAGCACTGCAGATCTAGTGCGTGAGTTAAAAATAACGAGACAACAAGCTTTTAACTTATTGAAAGCTCTTACTGAAAAAGGCTATATTGAAAAAAAAGGAACCACAAAGGACAGTTATTATGTTATGAAATCATGAATTGATCAAGTTCTAAGTTTTTTAACCTTTTGATAAATTAGAAATAAATTAGGCCAGATTTGGTTCCGTCTGAGGGCAAGCTCGACAACCATTAGTCTTATAGTTGGACAATAAAGCTTTTTTATTGTATAATTTCCCCACTATGTCACAAGAGTTAGAAGGCGGAGCAATAACGCCTCAACAGCATTTTGAATCTGCAAATAAAAGTGCTAGAGAAACATTTGGAACAGGATGGCGAGACAACTTTTCTCTTATGAGAATGGTTGCTCCTCGCTTTATTGAAGTTATAGAAAATGGCACTCAGAAAGAAGAAACTCAAGCACAACGCTACGAGCTTAGTAGAGTTGCTTATACTAATGGAACACTAACCTATTCACTTACTCCTCCATTAGGTTCTCCTTTGCCATACCTCGAAATAAATCAGGAAAGAGGCGAAGAAGGCTTCAGATATGGTTCTATTACAATGTATAAAAGACCAGATTTCAGGATGTTGGAGGAAAGTTATGATAGAGGGATGATTGACCATTTCAGGGACACTGTAGGTGATCGCGCTCAATACTTGGAAAGTCTTACCAATGCATATAGTTATTTACAAAAGTATGGTGCACGTTTAGAAAATTGTAAATTCCCTTATGTAGGAGAATCAGTTCACACACAATATCCTCAAATTCGTCAATTGATGGAAAGGAGCAAAGAAGCATCTCGACTTGCTGAAGAACGAAGATCTCATCCAGCAATAGCTGATATTTCAGAAGAAGCTGTTCTAGAAGATAATGCACCTCAAGAAAATGGTGTAAGCACATTTATGAGAAGCGTACGCGACATTGTAAATGCACTCTATCCTTCTGGAGAAATTGGCTCTTTAGGTCAATATGTGCTTCTTGCTGCAGAGGCATACGCTAGTCCTACTGAAGTAGACGGTCTTGCTCAATGGATGTGGGGAGATCGTGCAGAATTTGCTGTTGCATCCGCAGATATTGCTGGTTTTATGAGGACTATGCTAAATCAAGCAAGAAGTAATCCTGGAATCCTTGGAGTCAATGAAAGACTTTTTATTTTATCAACTCCTCCAATGTGGGAGCCAACGCCAGATGACGAATATATTACCTTAGTTACTCGTACAGCAGATGGTAGAAATCGTGTAGGCAAAATGCATATAAATAAGCTTAATTTGCCAGGAGGAGGAACACGAGTTGCTGGCCCTGGTGCGCCTTCATATATGGGACTTTTTCCTAAAGAATGGGTAGATGTTCAATTGCAAAGAGCGATTGATGCATGTGATTTTGCTGTAAGTTCAGAGAGAGAAGTTGCTCAGAGAACAATCATGCTGCAAGAAACTATAGGAAATCAAACTTTTGATAGACCATTAAACTTAGAAATTGTTGGAGAGCCTAAAAGAGAAATTTATAGAGACCCCGTAAAAGAAGCAGGAGAAGCAGAAATGCAAAGGCAGTTATATGAGGAAATGATGCAACAGCTCGCTTCTCCTGAAGCTGTAACAGTTGAATTCTATACCGAACCGGGTAAACCAGAACCGTCAATAGATCGTGAAGGTGCAAGATGGGAAAGGTTTATTGTCTTAAATAGTGCAGATGGAAAGTATGGTATTGCAATCGACTTACTGCAAAATGATCCAGAGTGGCAAGCAAAAGATTCGATGAGACTAAAACCTCGAGGAGAAAGGAATAGACTTAGGCTCTTATTCCTTGAACGAGGAGTAAATATATTAGGAAGTATTACTTTTCCTCGTGATTTTGAGGCTCTGATTGAAACTTTTCCAGATCATCATGCTGGAATAATGGTCCAGGGAGCTGGAGAACCATATGCAAGACCTGATGGAGGAAGAACAGGAGCTTGGGATGATGGGAGAATCTTTATGCAAAGTCCAAAAGTTCATGTGGGAACTACAGACCGTGAGCAATATACGCCCCCTCGAGAAATGACAGAAGATGAATTGGAATGGCTTTTAAACATGATAAAAATAGATAGAGAGAATCCTCCAGTTTTTGACCAGGAAACAATGGATAAAACAAAATATTGGGTGATGCGCGGAGGACGTCAGGTTTCAGTTGGAGACGTTGATCCATTCGTAGATTTCTTACAAAAAGCAAAGTACTCTTTACTAAAACCTAAGGAATAATGTCTATGTCACAAGAACGAGGACCACAAGCAGTAATACAAGAACGAATTGATAGGTCAAAAATTCGCTTTGACCGTGCGATTGCATTTCTTACAACTTCCTCAGTTGCTGAAGTGAAAGAAAGCGCTCTTCGAGTACAAGAAATGAAAGCACAGAAGGAGCTTGTAGTTTTGTATGGAGATGCAGCAGTAATAAACCCTCCGTCAACATTCCAACTCGTTGAAAGAGCATCGTTAGGATTTAATACACCACCAGTAGAAGGAATTCACTCAATAGGAGATAAACAAATGACATATTTACCAACAATTTTTATAAACATGAATAGCCTTAACCACATTGATATCTCTCAACTTGATACAGAGCAAGCAATCGAAGAAGATGCACAAGTATTAGCTATTGACCTAGCGGATACTAACGAGCTTGCTATAGCCTTTGGAAATGGAACTTATGCAGGTCGAGTAACGCAAGTTGCCCAAAGAGGATTACAGAACCAAGCGAATTATCTTGATTCTCTTAATACATCAGTCGGAGGCAATACAGACTCTCGTAGAGCACGAGGAGATGTTGCAAGAACGAGAGAATTAGTAGAAAGACGCATTGGAACTATTGGTTTTCTCACTGATATGAGTCTTCAAGATGTTCAAACAGCTGCTCGTGGTATGCTTGCAGATTTATCAGGAATCTTAGGAGTTATTACAAATTTTGATATGCAAGCGGTAGAACGGAGATTGAGAGCAATTTTACTTGATCCTATGCAACTTCAAGCAGAAAGGATAACAGAGGAAGATGTAAGAAATCATTTTCTAGTACTACGAGCTAGATTCCAACCAATGATTATGAGGCAAGCTATGTTAACTGCTGCAGGAGTTGATATGAATAGATATATTACAATGGATGTTACTCAAAAAACACAAGCTGAAGCATTAGGAATGGTTGTATTTAGACAAATGTCAACTGAAGATAGAGTAAGTTTATCTGCAACTAATCTTATTTTTGGATTTATATCTGAATTTAGAGAATAAATAGTGAAATACCCAGTGGGGTGATTATATTTGCTGATACTGCATTGATTTTTGGTAAATAAGCTCTGGATAAGGAAATACTTGCATCATTAACTCAGGAGTTCCAAAATCCTCAACTAATAAGTCCTATAGTTGACAGTGTTGACAAAGTATGTTACGATAGGTAAAATTAATTAAAGGCTGTGAAAGGGATTCCTACCCTGGAGTCCGGCACCAAAAAGGTGCAGGACAAGCTGACTACGAAAGATAGTACGGAGGCGAAACCGTTAAAGACTACGCAACATGTGTCGGTAACGGAGCATGTCAAGAAGAAGATCTTCTTACTTTGATGTGTTCGCTAGATGCGAACATTTTTTGTAAAGAAGACAAATGCAAGGTGGTACCACGTGGTACATCCTGAAAAGGAAGTATCCTCGTCCTTGTTAACCAGAGAGAATCTTTGGTTGGCAGAGACGAGGTTTTTTTATGGAAAAAATAATTATAAAAATGGGAAGAAGCATTGCGACTTCCAAACGAAATAAGATAGACAGGTACCGTTTTGAGCAGTTGGCAAAGCAGATAAAACAGCTTCATGAGCATGATATTTCTGTTGTGCTTGTCGTGTCAGCAGCAGTTTGTTGTGGTCAGCAAGAGCTTAGACGAAAAGGTCAACATGACATAGCAAAATCTTTAATTGCAGGAGTTGGCCAAGCAACAGTAATGGCAGAGTTGTATAGGATTTTTAGTAAACATAACTTGAAAATTGGACAGCTCTTGGTAACAAAAACAGATCTAGAAAATCAACAAAAGCGAGCAAATATAAAAGTAGTGGTTAATCAAGCGTTAGAGCAAAACATAACATTGGTTGTGAATGAGAACGATATTGTAGAACTGCATAGCTTTGACGGAAATGATTACCTGGCCACAGAAATAGCAAAGCTTACTCATGCAAATAGCTTACTGCTTCTTACAGATGTTGAAGGTGTTCTCAACGAGCAAATGACAGTTATTAAGAACTATACCCAAAGTGAAAGCCTTGCTCAAATTACGAAAGTAAATTACAAAGGCGAAATTGGTGGCATAAAAGCAAAAATTGATGCAGCAGTAAAAGCAGCTAATACTGGAATATCAACCTGGATTTCTTCTGGAAAAACACAAAATCTTTTGACAAGAATGTTTCTACAGCAAGAGCATATAGGCACAAGAGTATTAGGAGGTACGCTATGAATAAACAATTAGATAAGCAATTAAGACTTTCAAAACGAGCATCACTAGAAATTGTGAGGCTTTCGGCGAAAAAGAAAGAAGCACTTCTCATTTCTATTGCAAAAAAACTAGAAAAACACAAACAGGAGATCTTTAGAACAAATGCTATAGATGTTGCTCAAGCAAAAGAAAAGGGTAAGATAACTGCTTTTATTGATAGGCTTACGATTACGGAAAAAGGCTTGGCTGGGATGATTTCTCAACTTGAGACAGTAGCTCGCTTACAAGATGTGACAGGAGAAGTTATTGAGGAACGTACCCTAGCTAATGGGATACACCTAGAAAAGATAAGATTTCCCCTTGGAGTTATTGCAATGATTTATGAGTCCCGTCCTAATGTGACTGTTGATGTAGTAGGTTTGTGTCTCAAGTCTGGCAATGCTGTTATTCTCAAAGGCGGTAATGAAGCAACTAATACAAACAGAATACTTGTGAAATGTATTCACGAAGTATTACAGAAATTTCGTGTTGCAAAAGAAGCAGTTACTTTCTTGGATAATGCAATACACGAAACGGTTGATGAAGTGCTAATGAGAAATGATTTGATTGACGTAGTTATCCCTAGAGGAAGTTATTCTTTGACCAAAACCGTTGCAGAGAAATCACGCATCCCTATTCTTTACCATGCGTCGGGTGGAGCACGCATGTATGTTGATAAAAGTGCAGATATACAACAAGCATTAGAAATATGTGTTAATGCCAAAACCAATAGGACTGGTGTGTGTAATGCCTTGGATATGGTATTGGTCCATGAGAAAGTTGCAGAACAATTCTTGACGAAGCTAGATGAAGAGTTGATTGCAAAAGAATTTGAAGCAAGAGCAGATAAAAGAGCGAAACAATACATGAGTCATGCCAAGAATGCTACAAGTATTGATTTCTCAACTGAGTTTTTGGATAGTATCTTAGCCGTAAAAATAGTGAATAATGCTCAAGAAGCGTTGTCATTTATAAAATCTCATACTCATGGACATACAGAAGTACTTGTTGCAAAAGATACTAAGATTATTAATGCTTTTATTCAAGAAATTGATGCAGCAGGGTTAATGATTAATTGTTCCAGTAGGCTTCATGATGGTGGAGAATTTGAAATGGGGGCAGAAATGGGTACAGCAACAGGAAAATTGCATGCACGTGGTCCTGTTGGTATTCGTGAGCTGACAACATATAAATGGATTGCGTTTGGTAATGGACAGGTGAAACAATAAAAATATGAACAAAACGATTGTAATTATTGGTGCTGGAAATATGGGGCAAGCAATTTCTCAAGGAGTGCTTGATAAAAAAGTAGTTACTCAAGGCCAGCTCATATTGACAAACTCTAAAACAAAAAATAACAAAGAGTCTGTAAGGAGAGCAGAAGTTATTATTCTTGCTGTCAAACCTCAAATAGCTGCTTCTGTTCTCGAAGAAATAAAAGATGCAGTAAAAGACCAACTAGTTATTTCTATAATGGCTGGCATAACTATTGACACTATACAACAAGCTCTTGGAGAAAAGATTGCAGTTGTTCGTGTGATGCCTAATCTGGCAGCAAAAATCGGACAATCAATGTCTGTTTGGGTGAAAAACAAAGAAGTGACAGATGCTCACGAATCTGTTGCAATAGCTATTTTAGAAACAATAGGAATACAATTAGAACTTCGAGAAGAAAAACAAATTAACATGGCAACAGCAATTTCAGGTAGTGGCCCAGCTTATTTTTTCTATGTAACTGAGCTTATTGAAGAAGGAGCAGTAGAGTTAGGTTTTTCTCAAGGAGAAGCAAAAATTTTAGCGAAACAAACTTTGTTAGGTAGCGCAGGGTTACTAAAGACCTCTACTTATTCAGCAGAGGAGTTAAGACACGCAATTACATCTAAAGGTGGTACAACAGAAGCTGCTTTAGAGACTTTTCGAAAAGCAAAATTACAAGGTACAATAGTAAAAGGCATTCTTGCTGCATTTCAACGAGCAAGACAGTTGGGAGGTGAGAAGAAATGATTTCATATGATGATTTTGAAAAGGTAGATATTCGTGTTGGAAAGATTGTAGAAACACATGACTTCCCTGAAGCACGAAACCCTGCATATAAATTGACGATAGATTTTGGTTCTGAGATAGGAATAAAAAAATCTTCTGCTCAAGTAGTGAAGAACTATACAAAGGAAGAATTAGTTGGAAAACTAGTTATGGGAGTTGTAAATTTTCCAGTAAAGCAAATTGGCCCATTCATATCTGAAGCTCTTACTCTTGGAGTTCCTGACGAGAATGGTGACGTTGTGCTTATTAGTCCAATCAAAGATGTTCCTATAGGTGGAAAAATGTTTTAAGGTTGTAATTTTTCTAAAAAATATTCGTAACTCCAAATTGGTGAGTACCTTTGCTCCTGAGAGGGGGCGAGGTATTACCAGAGAATGAAAAATAATAGATATTTGAAGAAGTTAGTTTGCAAATGTGAAATTAGATGGAATAGAATAAGAAGGGATATTGAATGGCTCTTTAGATACTTAACTCAGATTTAAGCCTCAAATTAGATCTTGACAAGTCATCAATTATGTAATTACAATGTAATTACATATGATAACTACAATTATTTCCATAGGAAATTCTAGGGGCATACGTATTCCAAAATTACTACTTGAAGAAAGTGGGTTATGTAATGAAGTTGAATTAGAAGTTAAAAAGGGTGAAATCAGAATTGTTCCTGCAAAATTAAAAAAGAATAAGGTAAGCGATACGCTATTATTATCTGAGAAGTCGTTGGGATTTGATTGGAATAGACCGGAAGAGGATGAGGCATGGAAAAATTTACAGTAGGAAGTGTTGTTTTAGTTTCCTTTCCATTTTCTAATCTGAAAGGAAAGAAAATTCGTCCAGCATTAGTATTAGCCCAAGTTGAATTTAATAATTTGATTTTATGTCAAATTACCTCAAAGCCTTATTCAAGTAAAAGTGCAATTAGCATTGAGCAATTTGATTTTAAAGAAGGAATGCTCCCTTTAAAAAGCTTTGTAAGACCAGATAAACTGTTTACAGCTGATACAACCCTTCTCAAGGGTAAGGCTGGGAAATTAACATCAAGTAAAATGAAAGCAATTCTACAGAAGGTTTGCAAATTGTTTAAAGAATAATAGAATTGGTATATCCAAGTTTTTTTAGTGTTTCGTAGGTTTTGCAAAGACTTGGCCAGATTTGGTTCAATCTGAGGTAAAACTCGCCAGCACCGAGGCTAAATCAACAACAATACTCAATATCTCTTCAAACTCCGAGGCTATTTGGTTCGAATCCTAGCTCACACGAGACAACAAGCTTTTAACTTATTGAAAGCTCTTACTGAAAAAGGCTATATTGAAAAAAAGGAACCACAAAAGACAGTTATTATGTTATAAAAGGCTAAAAGCTTTTATTAAAAACCCATACTATAGATCTATTGCATATATCTGAAATACTTGTCACACTGATCTAAGTTGCCTTTTCTGCCCATGGACAATCAAAATTCAGATAACGTAAATAATTCATCATCTGCTTTTTCAAAATCAGACGATAGGGTTGTTTCTGAAACTCATTCTACTCAACCTGATACACTCTCTAACGTTTCTCAACCAAATCGTAGTGGGGCAGCAGAGCCTTCTTTATCTGAAATAAAAGATGATGTTGGTATTGTATCTCCACAAGATGATAGAAATAGTAATAAAAAAAGGAAAACTGCAATCTTCTGGAATAAATTTATCCGAATACTCACGATAAAGTTTATTGCAATTTTAACACTTATTCTTTTTCTGACCTTTTTTGGAATATCATTTGCTCAAGCACCGCTTCATGCATTAGTGGATCAACTTACTAAACCCAAGCCCATCACACAAAGTACAAAGGTACTACCTGCAGATATTCAGCAGGCAATTCAAGATAAGGCACAGCAACAGATTGACCAACAAAAAGCAACTGCACTTGTTACCACAAATACCTCAGGAGGATCATATCCCCTTACTACCCAATCTTTCCCAACTCAACAGCCATCTCTTCTTTCAAATATTGTTTATCCCTTTCAGCTGCTGACGGCTACTAGCCCAGCAGATAAAGCAAAGCTACGCCTTCGTCGTATTGACCAAGAGATACAACAGGTAGAATCACTTTTACAAAGTAGTACATCAGACAATGTAGTAAATCAAGCTGTTGGTATTATCCAAAACATTGGGCAGGAAACAGGACAAATACTGGCTGATAAAAATGTCCAAACAGACCGTGAGGTGTTAACCTCACAGATAGGACAATATACCAGAGTGCAACTCACACTCCAAAAAGTAGAGGATACATTGCCAATAGGTGCATATCTCAAGATTGATGGCGCACGAGAGAAATATTTGGTAAGCGGCGCACAACAAGCAATAAATACTGCTCCTAATGTAGACGTTATTAATGCTATCGGTATAAATGAGACACGAAAAATAGTCGGAAGTGACTTTGCAGAGCTAAAGGCAATTGAAACTCTTACAGATAATACTAGTGGTTTAAATCCAAAAGCACAACAAAAATTATCAGGAGTCCAAAAAGAACTTGCTTTGCAGTTTGAAAAAAGAATGCTTACTCTTCCACCTGATGTACGAACAAAAAAATTGCAGGATTATATCGCTCTTTCTTACGGTAATCCGCTTAGTCAAGTTCAAGCATTTGACCAGATGCAGCATTTCCTCACAGATCGGGAGATGATACTAAGCGTAGATGCTCTCAAATCAATTGCATTGAAAAGATTAGAAAATCGGATATTTGAGATAAAGACACAACCGACACGTGATGAATTTATTGCTCTCACATTTAATACACCCCAGTCACTAGAAGTATTAGCACAAGTACAACTGGATACATCAGGCCTGACAGACGCTACCTTGAAAAAACAAATTTCAGATGTCATAACAGGGTCGCAAGTAAAAATTGCCAAAACACTTGATAGTAGTAAGAATTTAAATACTTTTTTTGCTCCAGAAATTAAAGAAACAACAAGTCTACTAGACACGGTCGTTGTTGGGAATTTGGCTACAGTTTTAGAAAGCTCTCCAAATGTCAGTCAAGAAGTAAAAACAGACATACAAACTATCCAACAAAAGATTCTTGAGAACTTTATCTCAGGAGTTACTCAAAATAATTTTCTTACTACACTAAAAGTAACATATAATCCTGTTTCTGAAAATGCGGATGTGCGTATATTATTGCCCGAACCTCAAGCAATTTCATTGCTTCAGGAAGTGAAAAGTGCATTACCAGACAATGAGAAATCAGTTATCGATATAGCGCAAAAGGCAGAAAGCAATATTCTTGTTGACAGTTTATTAACAAAGGTCAATGATCCACAAGTTTTTCAAGAAGATAAACACATTATTGATGCAACTCCAGAAGTAAAACAAACTTTGGAAGTAAATGGTCCTCAAAGTTTCTTTGAGGGTCTTGATAAAAAGGAAACAATTATTGCAAGTCAGGTAAAAGATGAAGACCAACAGTTGTATGAAACAATGCAGCAAATAACACAAGTCATTTTTACTACAAATAATACAACAAACGAAGAGAAGCAATTGCCTCAAGTAGTTCAGACAGAGATTTTTAGCTTAAAAAATAGTTTAGCAGTTAATGAAATTCCCAAGCTTGATACTCCAGATGATGTTACACTTCCGAAAGTAGCTGTACTTCCTAGCGATATTCAAGATGCCCTTATTACAGCTGCCAAAGAAAAAATAAGTAGTGAAGCAAATAGAAACTCTCTTGATATCGCAACCGAAGCAAAGGAATTAGGTATCTCAGTGCCATTAATTTTACCTGATAATCCCTTATATCCTCTTGAGAATATTATACGAGAAATTCCACTTCTTGTTGCTTCTGATCCTATTCAAAAAGCAGAAGAATTAGTAAAAATTGATAATGAAAAAACAATTGAGGCAGCAAAATTAGTGACAGATAGTCAAAGCACAACATCAATTAACATAGCGATACAAACCTTGGAATCAGTTAAGCAGGATTTTGATACGCTTCAGGCAAACGTCGATCAAGTTAAAAAAGTAGAACAAGCGGAATCTGTAAAAGTTGATGCCTTAGTAAATCAAGTTATTGATGACGGTATTACCAGACAAACTGTTATTGCCTCAATTGAAAATAATGTTCACGGAGACGCATATGTTACCGTAGAGCAAATTAGACAAGATATACTCAAAGATGGAGTTGATACACTGCTTGCACTAACTGACAACAACGTTCAAAAGCTTACTGACAAGCTTGAGAATACTGTCATTTCAGATACGAGCTCTCCAATTGTCAGTGTTGCGGGTGATATAAAAGCAGTAGAAATCTTGACGGAGATTGCCAGAATAAAGCCAGAATCAGTACAAAAAATTTTGCAGACTGGTGAAGCAACAATTGCAGTAAATCTTGAAAAAATACTTCTTTCTCAGCCTGTAGAGGTTCGGGCTCAAGAAATTTCGTCGATATCTCAAGAAGCAACAGGTAATCCGGTAAGAGAGTTTGAAGCACTCGATGTACTCAAAGACGACTTTAAAAATCCACAAACAACTCTCTTGATTGAGGAGTTAAAAGACAAGGCAGCTGAAAATTTAAAAGAGAGAATATCAGAAATACCTGATGCAAATACACAGAATACCTTTGCTGAAAAGATAATTGGAAATACACCACAGGATCTAAAAGCAATTACCCAAATCCAAACAGAAATTGCACCTGCGCAAAATGCAGGAGTAATAGAAGTTTTGCCAGTTGTCCAAAAAGTCGAAGGTATACAGGCAGCTATTGAACAAAACATTATTGATGCATATAAAGACAAACCAGAAGAGTTAGCAAAAACAGATTTTTTTACGCACAACGCTACTCCTGATGTTATTAATATAAAGGTTGCCCAAGGTCTAGTAACTGCTTTTCAAAATTCTGAAGAAGTACAACCTACTGTCATAGAAATTGTCAAACAAGAAGAAGCAAAAATTATTGATACGTTTGTTGCAAACATTTCAAAGCCGGAGCTTATCAGTCATCCTGAACTTGTTTCAGGATCTCCAGAAAAGATTCCGGATCAAGTCCGGAATGACAATAAGGAAATACAAGTGAATGAGACACAACTCGCAGCAGAAATACTTAATCCAATTCCAGAAACATTAGCTGAACTTGTTGAGCTAAAACAACAATTACCTCTAGCAGAACAGGCAAAAATTGACGTTGCAATTATTATTGAAGTTGGATTTATACAAGATCATCTGGTAAATCAAGTGAATAATCCTTCCACATTTCAAACATATCTTTCTCAAATTACACAAGATCCAATAATCGAGGCGGTTGTCACACAAGTTGGAGGGCAAGTATTTCAACAAGCCATTGAGCAAAAAACACAAACCATAGACCAACAAATAACATCTGATCAAGCGCAACTGACAACAACTGTTGCACAAATTCAACAAGAAGTGTTTTCTTCTCCTGTAAGTAGCCCCTCAGTTATTGAACAATCCTTACCCCAGCCAATCCAACAAGAAATTCAACAAATTAAGCAGGAAGTGCCCAGTCAGCAGATACCGGCAGTAAATGTAGCTACTGAAATTTCCGTATCAACAACAGTAGCAGCTCAGCCTGTTGATACAACCCCAATTGCACCACCAGTTATCGAACAACCACAGGCTAATGTGCCGGCTCCGTCGCAACCCAGTGCTCCTGCTACGTCTGCACCCGAACAGCCTGCACCGGCACCTGGATTATAAGTATCTTGAGTCATCCCTTTTATACTGTCTCATTTGTCTCATTTAGCCTCCGGGTGAGACATGCGCTATAATGAATGGGTCTAGACCGGTACGCCCAGCCCAGTTTTTGCGTCAAATTAGCAACGATCCATTCACTTCGCTCAGGTTCATCACCTTGCCTCGAAATTTCTAAAAAATGGCTTGATCACTGTAGGATTTGAATTGGTAGGCTCAAGCTCTGTTATAATAAAAATATGAAAAACTATACTTCTTGCTTCCTCGGTATTCCCCTTCCCAAAGAATATATAAAGGAATTTGGTCAATTATTAAAAGACATTCACTCAACAGATCCTTTTATTGAAATAGTTAAGCCCTCAACACCTCATATAACGATTTACTACCTCAATAATCAGTCCCAATATTCATTGGGAGAAATTAATAATAAAATACAACCTTTTATTGAGATTTTGAAAGGAATAACACTTGTAATTAGAGGAGTTGGTTACTTTACTAAAGATAGTCCTAAAGTGTTATTTTTAGACGTTAAATATCCCGAAGCCTTAACTGAGTATAGGAATACAATATCAGAAGTATTAAAAAAATATAGTGCATCTGATAATAATTTACCCTTTCATCCTCATATGACAATAGGACGAATAAAAAGTACACAAGGCAAAGAAAGTTTTACAACAAATGAGAAGAAAATAGCATTAAAGATAAATACGGTAAATTGGAGTTTTAAAATTCATGAAGTTGCTTTATATGGAGTCGATTCTACAAAGTTGCCCGAACATCAAGAAAAGTTAATAACCATTTCAGTGAGATAAGCCCTTCAATAAAAAATTCCAATAGTGCAAAATAATCCACCTCGGATTCGAACCGAAAGCTTATATTCTAATATCAGCTGAGAATTGTTACAATAACAATATGAGCAAAATAAAAGTTACCTCTGGGATGGCAATGTCCCTTGATGGGTTTACTGCTGGTCTAAATCAAAGTTTCGAAAAACCATTTGGTGACAATTTTGATTCAGACTTATTAGATCGTTGGATGTTTGCTGAGCCGGAAAAGCACAAACATAAAAAAGAAATAGACGCTATTCTGGATGCAGGCGCATTCATTATGGGTAGTAATATGTTTGGGCCTAAAGACAGGAGAGATAAGTCAGAATGGAAAGGGTGGTGGGGAGACAATCCCCCGTATCACGCTCCGGTTTTTGTGCTCTCCCACAAGGAGCGAGAACCGATAGAAATGGAAGGCAGAACAACATTCTTCTTTGTGACTGACGGCATTGAATCGGCGCTTTCAAAAGCAAAAGAAGCAGCAGGAGATAGAAATGTAAAGATTATGGGAGGAGCAAATACTGTCAATCAATATTTAAAAGCTGGCTTTATCGATGAGCTATGGCTACATATAGTTCCTGTAACTATTGGCGCAGGCGCTCGACTTTTTGAGGGAGTGCCTAATCTCAATCTCGAACCAATCGAAGTAAGTGGGACCAGCGTAGTGACGCACATTAGATACAAGGTTTTAAAATAGAACTCCCTCGATAAAAACTTGAAATATTCTTCATTTGATATAAATAGTCATTAATTAACTACCGTTATTTATGCTTGACAAAATATTAGTTAATTTGATTAACTGAATTTAAGGTTAGTATAATGAAAAGCCAAAAAAGTTTTGCAATTCTTCGTATAATTTTTGGGCTTGTTTGGCTGATAGATGCATATTTTAAGTGGCAACCAGCTTTCCAGACTAACTTCGTTTCCTATGTAACTGGAGGACTTGATGGGCAACCTATTTTTATTCAAACCTGGATTCACTTCTGGATTTCTATTATTGGTGTAAATCCACATTTATTTGCAATCGCAACAGCCATTGTTGAAACAGCCATAGCGTTTAGTTTAATCTTTGGTTTATTTACTCGACAAGTAATCTATTTAGGGATTTTATTCGCATTAGCTATATGGACAACAGCTGAAAGCTTTGGTGGTCCTTATAAGGCAGGCTCAACAGATATTGGCGCTGCGATAATCTATGTACTAGTATTTATAGCATTATTACTTGGCAAAAGCTGGAAAACGCTTAGTTTTGATAATAAATTTTTTAAGTCCAAATAGCTCTGTTAAGAAGACTTGTAGAATTCGAACAGATCTCTTTAATCAATTTCGGCTCTTAGCTTTAAAGAAAGGCACTTCCTTACAAGAAGTTATTAATACTATTCTCGCTTTAGGGTTAGGTAAAATATCTGATTTAGATTCAGATAGAAAAGCAATGTTAAAAATTGATACCCTCCGAAGCAGCCTCGTTAACAAAAAGATCTCTAAGATTTATTTGATAAAAGTAAATCTGATTTAAAGTGAATTCTAAATATTCTACAAATATTATTCTTGATTCCTCAGTTACTGCAAAATGGTTTTTCCCGTCTGAAGAGGATGCAGAAAAAGCACAGAAAATTAAAGAACTTTTTCTATCACATGAGATTTCTAAACGTACCTTTTGTTACTGCTGATCAGAGGCTCATAAGCAAAACTAAGAATGATTTGGTTGTAAGTTTAAAAAATTTCTAAACATAATTAATTAAGGCAGTAGAGTTGATTAAATAAAAAGTTCCACTAGTGCAAAATAACCCACCTCGGATTCGAACCTGCTATAATCAATAATATGTATAATTTTATATTCATTTTGGGTGCTCAAGGATCGGGAAAAACTACACTTGCAAGAATTCTCAAAGAAAAACTAAATTCCCCACACATTGATTTCGACTGGATTCGAGATTTTCACCAAAATAAAGGTTGGACAAATATGAGCGATGCAGAAGAAAAAATGTCTTTAGAAAATCTGATATTTTTACTGAAGAATTATGCCAAGAATAGCTATAAGAATGTCATTGTTGGTGGGTTTACAGAAGACAATATCAAAAGAATTTTAAATGAGTTTAAGGATTATAAAAATCTGGTTATTACACTTTATCTTAGCGACGATAAGAAACTTAAGCAAAGAGTATTAACTGAATCTAGAGATAGTGGTTTTAGAGATTATGAACAATCTATTAAATTTAATAAAAAATTAAGAGACGAACTCCATTTCCCAAATGAGCAAAAAATTAACAATACAAATCAAACTCCAGAAGAAACAGCAAGCCAAATTTTAAGTTTAGTTTCTGAAGATTAGTTATAATTTGGAATATAGAAATTTTCCGTATTTTGAAGCCAAAAGTCAAAATAGCATCTATGACCCACCAGCAAGGTACCATTCGATACCTTGCTTCGCCAGAACAAGGTGAGAATGGGGCCGCAGCCGGGTGCCGTATGGTACCTGGCAAAATAATCTCATATCTTATTAATTCTTAAATAATTTCAACCTAAATGAATTGACTATAAGATTATCTTTTGATATTATTCATCTTATGAAATCAAGTGCCGAAATATCAGATTTAAGACCTCAACTTCAGCATTTAAGAGATTATGGTCAGGGAATTGACTGGAAAAGCAGTCCAAAAGGCTTCTTACCATTTGTTAGGGAATTAAATGTGAGAGAATCAACACTTAGATATATTTCTGCCGAAGAGAGTTTAAAAAAAGGAATACCAGAAGGATTATTAAGAGAAGTGGGAGCAGTAGATGTATATATTTATCATGATCTCCCCGATGGTAGAAAATTACAACTTGTTGAAACAGAACAGGTATTTAACACAGGACAGACGAGAAGAAGAAATTATTCATGGATCTCTGAAAAAGTTGAAGGTCATGAACAAACATTGCTCGCTGCATCAAGAGGAGTTAATGAAGAATTGTTTAATACAGAAGATGACAATAAACTAGAATTAGGGAGATTAATATATGCTGGAAATAAATTTATCCTCGAGGATTCAACTACCTATCCTGGTCTAAGATCAGGTAAAACGATCTATGATTATGACCTTTTCTTAACAGACGAAGAATATAAATCACATCAAGTAACATTACCTTCAGAAGAAACAGTATATGGATTTAGGGAGGAGCAGAGAGACAGACCAGATGGGAAAACAACATATTTTACCTGGCGAGAAATTCCAAGAGAACCTACTCCGACATTTGATGAATGGATTAGGGATACAGGAATAAGTTTGCCTGATGAAAGTCCATATAATATAGAAAGTTTTTATAGAGCTGTTGTTGAAGAAAATGAACTTAGACTAATTCGCGAAAATGGAGAGCTAAAAAGATATGGAAAAGTAGCAACAGTTGATGTGTTTTATCAGACTGAAGATGGTAAAAGGTACAAACTTAGAGAAGTAAGGTATAGATTAAATCAAGGGAGAAATCATAAAGAGGTTTTAGCAGAACTTTTAAAAGGAGACGTAAGAGGTGTAACGCCTTCACCTAAAAGGCGTGCACCAAATAGTATTTCAGAAAGAATAAAACTAAATGGTGAAGTTCCAGAAGATGCAACGATAAGAGCTTTACATGAGGAGCTTTTCAATGGTGTTCTTGAAGATTTAGATGCTAGCGCTTACAGTGATTTAGATAATGTGCTAAGAGAAAATCTTAAATTTGGTACTCCAAAACGAACTGAAAAAGCAGCAAATGAATCAAATAATAGTTATCAGGGAGTAGCTTCAATATATGATAATTATCCCTCAACTATTACATTTACTCCAGATATGCATGTTCCAATACAGATTGTAAATGGTATACCACAAACATTATTTGAATTTGCAGAGGGGAAATATTTAAACCTATATATTTGGGAAGAAGTTAAAGATGTCGCTGAAAGTCTCTAGCAAGCTATTATGGTTAATTTCTTGACTTATAAGTGTAATTCCGTGAAGCTCACCTGATCCTAATGTAATCCATTACTCACAGCAAAATAAAATAGCCTTAAAGGACTTCAATCAAATTATTGACGAAAGGCCTATATAAGATGTATACTTCCAATCATTATGCCAAGAAATGAACAAGATAATAACTCAAGAAACATACAAAATTTATTTGGTTTTCTTCCCGACAGAAGACACTCATCGCTAGCATCGCCTACGCCAGATTTAGTACTCCCCTGGTTAGTAGATGCAAAGAAAGTAGAAATCCATCTTGCAATATTAAAAAAAATTGAAGATCAAAAAGATACTTTGCCACTTCATTACCAATTATACGCTGAGCTTTCTAGGAATGGGGGTAAGTTAGATACATCTCGACTGAAAGATAAGATTGTTAGACAGAGACAAGGATTAATTGAAGCCATGGTCCCGGACATCGTAACTACTATTTTTAAGCTGGAAAGTGCGATAGACGAATCAGGTGGCAGATCTTATACTGTTTTGGATGATCCCATTGGTCAAATTGATGTTACCCAAGCTGAAGGTACCCAACCTAATGTTGCCAAAGAAGGTACAGCACAAGAAGTAGCAGAAGGGATGAAGCAAGTGGTAATAAATTCTTGGCTTTGGGAAATTGATGAGAATGGGAAGCCAATTCAAAGTGTTGGAAAAGATGGAAAAATGGAATATCACTCAGTATACCCATTGCGAGCAAAGCTAATCGATTCGACAAATTTTTTATTAGATTACGTAAAAAATAGAATTCAAGACACATTTGCTGTTAGAAAAAAAGGAAAAATAGTCGCCACCTTTTGCAATGTTAAAAAAGATAATGACTACGGAAGGGCACCATTCGTAGAATTAGGCCGAACAGCAACTGATTATACGGCATTACCCGATATAAAGAAGAAGGTGCAATTAAGAGGGGTCTCTCAGTTGAGATTATTGAATTTACTCATGAAACCAGAATACAGGACATATAAAGGAAGGGAGTTGGAATACGCATATAGCGATATACGCATCTCAGGCAAGACGCGTTATACACCAGATGGCAATATTACGCTTGTGTCAGATGGTCATGCCGTGCAAGGTGTATTCTTTGGAGGAATAAAATATGGACAATATCCAAAAGTAGACTTAGGGTTTGGCATTTGGGGGGCTGGGTGGCAATATGTTATGGGAGATAAAACTACAGGAACTGCAGGAGCAAGTGGTTGTGAGCCCTTCCTGCGAATTGGACAATATATTGATACAGAACGAATGAGAGAATCTTTGAAAAATAGAACTATATGGGTACCAAACGAAAGAACACAAAAGTTAATATCTGTTTTTTTAAGTAGCTGTATTGATATTAGTGGTCTAAGTATTAAGGTAGCACCATCGGATTCAGGCAGGTCTAGGGGACAAGTCGATGTCGATTTGTTAGACGTTGCTATTACACCTGGCTTAGAAACATCTTATACAGGAATTGATTTTATTGACGTAACGCATGAAGCACGATCAACAACAAAGCGTGCAAAAGAAAAAATGAAAAAAGTACACTCATTCGATAAGGCAAAAGAGGAAGCAAAAAAACAAAATATTCCCGTTGGTTCTTTTGGAGAAACAGTGAAATGGCTCAAAGACAACGCAGATGTCCCATACATTGAAGCCTATTGTGAATGCACAACGCCAAAAAATGATCCTTCTCAGAATGATAGATTGCAAATAGGTCAAGTTATGAGTAAATTATTGACTGAGGGATTTACATTTACTGGAATTACTCCTTCAGATAAAACAGACGGAATTCGCATGACATTTTCTCTTATCACTAAAATGGGGTTGGAAAAAGGACTAGTTGATTATCATCTTCCAGAAGATTATTATGGTCTTGATGGCCATCCTAATAGAACAACTGAAGTTATTGAAGCAATGCAAGGAGAAAATGGTATTTTTAATACTTTAAGGGAAAATTCAAAAAATACTGCAAATTATACAGAGTAACTATGAAAATCAATAGAATTGAAGCAAGATTTATCGCCCCTACATTAAAGAAGCCTTTTGAAATTGGAGACCTCAATGGACATAAAAGGATTGTTGGGTCAGAAGAAGATGGACATAGAAGGGACATAATAGCTCTTCAAGCCTATACTTCAAATAGTACTACATCCGCCTGGAGCACAATTGATGCTCTTCCTCAGCCATTTTATAGTCCTGAATGGGCAAAGGGCGACTGGGCACTTTTAAATGACCCAAAATTAAGGAAAGCAATAGAAAATAATATTCTAGGACATGAAATTAAAGATCCTCAAGAATTTGTAGATGCACTTGGTCCCATCGTAGGTCACAATATGCTTAAGGCAGGATTTGCGAATCTCTTTTTGGATGCAAAGGCTCTTGCTGATGGCGTCCCTCTATATACTCTTGTAGGCGGAAAAAAAGATAAAATAGATGCGGGAATCAGCATGTCAAGCACTTCTACAACTGAGGATGTTGATAAGAAATTAGGAGAAGGTTTTAGACGAATTAAAATTAAAGTAGGTCCAAAACCAAATGAAGAAGCAAAAAAGGGAGAAAAAAAACCGACAAGAGAGGATCCTCTTGATGATGATTTTACGAAAATAAAAGGAATAAGCGACTACATAAAAGAGTTAAATAAAAAAAGGCTTGCTGATGAACAGATTCAGCTCATGATTGATGGAAATTCATCATTTAATATGGAGGATTATAACGAACTCTTGATGGCTTACGGAGACTTGGGTCTTCTTATGATAGAACAACCTCTTGCTCATGATGATATCCGTCATCACATCGAGCTACAACAACTGTTTAATGCTCAAAATATTCCAGGAAAAATTTGTCTTGATGAAAGTATTGAAACCATGGATCAACTCGAGCAAGCAATTGATGGTGGAATTTCTATTATAAACATTAAAATTGCTCGTGTTGGGGGATTGCATATTGCACAACAAATGATTGAGTATTGTCAAGCACATAGTGTAGATACTTGGATTGGCGGTATGGTTGAGCCAACGACAAGCAAAGCGCATAGCGTTGCTATGGCAGCACATAAAGGGGTCACATTGCCATCAGATATTTCAGGTACAGAAGTTTATTTTCATGATGATCCTGTAAAAGAACCAATGACAAGGCGTGGGGCATATATCGATGTGCCACAAATACCTGGTCGAGGTTGGGATGTGGATGAAGCAAAATTAGATCAAATCACGCAAGAAATAATTATTTTTGATTCTAAATATCCATAATATGGCAGAACGAGAAATAAAAATACACCAAAAACTGTCACCACCAGAAGACTTTCAAGACTATATTACTGATACGCAAAATGAAGTGAATCAAATGGCAGAATCAATTGGCGTAGAGCCTGTGAAAATCTTCCGACCTCAACACGGATTTTTAAAACACTCATTGACTGAAAAGGAAAGAAAAAGACTAGATGATCAACTGAGCTTAATATATGCTAAGCGAAGCGTAGATTTTCAGAAAGGTGCTGAGATAGTAAGTATAAATGAGTCTCATGAAAGAATGGTTTCTTTACCTGATCTTTTTACTCAAGAAAATGTTCCAGTACATTTTAGCGAAAAACCATTTCATAAAGCATGCGGTGTTGATGATGAAGGTAATGCAAGACCAAGAGAATATTGGGTACGCGATCAAGTTGCACAAAGGCTTGTGGTAGCAGTTAAGGCTCTAAATACTATTGGACTTAGTCTTCAATTTGAAGACGGGTATAGGCCCAAAGGGGTGTACGAAGGTTTATTTAAACGTAGAATTACTGATTTCATTTTGCCAAATCATCATGACTGGTCCTATGATCAAATTTTACTTGAAGCAAGAAGTAAAACAGCATTCAATCCAATAGTTGCAGGGCACAAAGGAGGAGCGGCAGTTGATGCAACTCTATATAGACTAGATGATAATAGTGCGTTAGATTTAGGAAATAAATATCCTGAAGGAGGAGCTATGGTCGCTCTTGATTTCCCTTACTTGACCAAGGAGCAATGGCGGACACGTCAATTATTTTCTGCTGTTATGAAAATGGCAGGTCTCACTCCTTATGAGGGTGAAGATTGGCATGCCTCATTTGGGGATAATCTTGCAGCTCATGGCGATAATTACGTTGCACAATATGGTCCAATTAAAGGATTTAATCCAAAAACGGGAGAGGTTGATCCATATGATCCATCTGAGTATTCTACTCCATTTTATACAGAAGAAGAACTACGATCTATTATTAATGAAGCAACCTTTATGAGTACATCTTCATCAGAAAGGCGAACAAAACAATCAGATGATATAATTCCTCCTTTTACGGAATTACCCAAGTAGCAAGAAATTCCTATTAAAGAATGTGGCGAACCAATGGTCTGTTTGAATGATTTGTTACAACCAGAGCAATGAATTGTTCTTGAAAGTGCATATTTTAATTCGGGGTTAACATTATTATAAGATTTAATACAAAGAGTATTGACATTCTATAAAGCATATCTCATAATCGGCCTATGTCAGTAGAAGCACCAGATATTATTTCTCCACAAGTTGAGGGTATAAACCACTCTTTAGCTTCGTTTTCCGCAACCTCACAAGTATCTGAAGATAGTAGAGGTAAAGAATTAGAAAAACAAGCAAAGAAAGTAATTATTCTGGGTGCTGGGATTTCCGGATTAACAACAGGGATATTATTAAGAGAAAAAGGGTATGATGCTGAAATCTGGACAGAAAAAATATCACCAGATACAACAAGTGATGTGGCAGGAGGCGTTTGGTTTCCTTACAATGTCCAAGGAGATGGTCTAACAGAAATTAGTAGATTTACACTGGAAAGACTGAAAGAGCAGCAAAGAGAATTTGGTTCTGGTGCAACAGGTATCATATTGTCTGAAGTTATTGAATTGAAGCTTGAAGAAACAAAAGTAGATCCTTGGTGGAGAGATGCAGCGGATAATTTTCACCGTCCAACTAAAAAAGAATTACCTCCTGGATATAATGACGGATTTGCCTTTGATGCTCCTGTTATTGACATGACAAAGTATTTAGATTTTCTTATGGATACGTTTAAAGGACAGGGAGGTAGTGTAAAAATTCTGTCTGAAAAAGTTACTAATATTGCAGATGTTTTGAATCAGAGCCCAATTGTTGTTAATTGCACAGGAAATGGTTCTAGAGAATTACTAGGTGATACCGAAATTTATCCAGCGCGAGGACAAGTACTTAAAGTTCGTCCAAATGGTTTAAGAAGAATTTTGATTGATGAAGATACAAACCCCCAAAAACCAACATATATTGTCCCAAGACAAAGTGATATGGTCCTTGGTGGATCTAATGAACCTGACAATCATAATCCTAACCCGACAGATGCTGAAACGCAATCTATTTTGGAAAGATGCGCAACGCTGGATCCATCAATAGCTAAGATTACTCCAGATCAAATCATTGGGCCCAAAGTTGGATTTCGGCCAAATAGAAGAAGTATTAGACTCGAAGGAGAAAATCCTACTCCCGAAAAACTACTCGTCCACAATTATGGTCACGGAGGCTCTGGGATAACTCTATCGTGGGGTTGTGCCAATGAAGTTGTAAAAATTGTCGACAGATTTCACTAGTGAAGATCTTCTTTTAATTGAGTGTACTTTTTCAGCTTTTTTTCATCAACCTCAAACCCAAGCCCAGGCTTCGTAGGAACTGTTATAAATCCTTTCTTGTCAACTACAAAACTATCTGTAACCAAGTCGTCTTTATAAAAATAGTTAACGGGTGACATATCTGCAGGATAAGTAAAGTTAGGTAAGGAAGCTAGAGAAATATTGAAAGCTCTTCCTATTCCTGTTTCAAGCATTCCTCCACACCATACAGGAATATTATTTTTTTGACATAGATCGTGAATTTTTTTGCTTTCCAAAAGTCCTCCTACTCTTCCAGGCTTTATATTAATAATTCTACAGGCATTAAGAAATATTGCTCGTCTTGCATCCTCTGCAGAAATAATACTTTCATCAAGACAAATAGGTGTATTCAATTGCTTTTGTAACACAGAATGATCAATAATGTCATGATCTGCTAAGGGTTGTTCCATCATGGTAAGGTGAAACATATCAAAGTTTTGTAATATTGGTAAATCCGCAAGTGAATAAGACGAATTAGCATCAACCATAAATGGAATATCTCCAAAAGTATCTCGTACCGCTTTTGCTACTGCAAGATCCCAACCAGGTTTAATTTTAATCTTTATTCGCTGATACCCTTGTTTGAGTCTGAGGGCTATTTCTTCTAGAGTATCTTCTATACTATTTTTAATACCAATACTCTCACCAACCCCAATCTTATCTCGTGTACCTCCAAGAAGCTCTTTAATAGATTTGTTTTCTTGTAAGGAAAAAGCCATCCACACAGCAGTTTCAAGACCTGTTTTTGCGAAATTGTGATTTTTTATAGCAGAAAGGGTCTTCATCAGTTGTTCTACGTTTTCAAACTCCTTATGAAGTATTAGTGGGGCAATATAATCTTTTAATACGAGCATACTAATATCAGTCGTATCTGGATTATAATATGGGAATGGCAATGCTGCAGCTTCTCCATATCCTATTATACCTTTATCTGTTTCTATTTTTACTATGACCGTTGGTTTTTCTGTAATACTCCCAAAGCTAACAGTAAAAGAAGAAACCATTGGAATTGCTACCTTAAATAATGTTATTTTTTTTATTTTCATATTGTTACTTCGGAATCACCATTACTTGATGGTCAATAAGTGCTATAAGTGCTCCCGTCAATGAGGGGTTTTCTCTTAAGAGTTTTTCAACATAGTTCATCTGTTCTTCTGCAGGACCTTGTTTCTCTTGAAGCATTGTTTCTATAGCACTACCAGCGAATTGAGCTTCTTCTTCTGTCAACGATTCTTTTGCAGACTGCCAAATCTGCATTGCTAAAGCAGCGGCTTCAACTCCACGAATTTTTGTATTAAATCCTTTATGACTATCATTTGTTAATTCTGGCAATGATACACTTAGTTCATGCCAAGAAAGACCTGATGCTTTGAGAATTTTTTCAACCTTACCAGCACTTCTCACAAGTGCTGTTTGCAAAACGAATGGAAGATTAAATCTATCCCATGATGGATGATCTATCGTTGGAAGAACAGTTGCAGCAACTCTCCCCTCAGCGCAGATAAATCCTTCTGTATCAATGCCACCCTCACGCATAAGAGATAACAATGTGTTTTCATCACGATCTTGTACAGCTCGGGCAAAAGCTTTTGAATCTATAGTATCTGCGTACGGCAAACTTACACGTAGTCTTGCACCGTACCTTGGAAAATATAAGAAGTCAAAACCATTAAATATATGAGCAACATTCGGTTTAATATCTAATTCATCTCCCGTTTCTATATCAACGGCTTTTACTGTATCTGAGCTTAAATAAGAAAGGGCATTAAATTCTTCTGATTCTGGTGGTTGAACTAATGCTAAGAATCTCATCTTGTATTCGCCTCGTTCACCTTCTATTTGTTTGTAAGGTACAACAGCTAAACGTTGATTAGAAAGTACATAGTTGTAGTAATCACTTAATCCTGTAGGCTCCTCGGGAATATTATGTATAAGATTTCTATCTTCATCATATCTGCTTGTGGCCATGATACCATTAGATCCCCACATATTGAGACGACTGTCGCGTCTGCCTGTTGCATTTCCCTCTATATAAGGAGAATTAGCTGTTAATAAGTTAAACATCCACCCTGTGGCTTGCAAGACTTTAATTTGTTTAGCAGCATTTTCCAATTGTAGCGAATTCCAAGGTTGAAGTGAAGCAGCCATAGTACCGACTTCATGATTCCAACCTCTTCCTTTCTCTGAATTTGTTGGATAGACTTTCGATAACACAGATGGTTCAACATAAAGGTCTTGTCCCCCTCGTTTGCCTCGCAATACATCATATAAGGGTTTTGGTAAAACATTTGCATTATATGACCTTTGCAAGTTATCAATTGGATGATGAGAAGAAGAAATGAATCCAGCTCCTCTTTTTGATACTTCTCCTTGTAGGGCAGTTACCGCTTCATGTAAGCCATATATCGCCTCGGGAAGACTACCCCATATGCCAACACCCACTTCGGCTAAATGGAACGAAGAGTCATATCCCAAATCTGCTTGATTTCCTCTGTTGTCTTTCATTCTTAGTCTATCTGCTGCTTTATGTTGTTCAGCATAAGAAATAGGAGTTAATCTCCTCGTATTCTTATCAACAGAGAGTAACTCTGCTTCTCCACCATATGTTATTTTTTGAAAAGTTTCTGGCATAAGCAATAAAAAAACCGCCTATTTGGCGGTTGGTTTTTGTTGCAAACAAAATCCCCGCCGTTAGCGGTTAATAATAACAATAATGTTTGCAAGAATTCTATTCACTAAAACTAATATAACATAACTAACGTATCGATGCAAGAAGTAGTTTTAATCAAGTTTTTAAAATTGAAACAACATTAAACTCCACGCTGAAGTTTTGACAAAAACAGTAGATATAAAGTAGAATAAGTTTCTTATGCCAAAACCAAACCCCGAGAATGCCCAGAGAACGAGAATTATAGAAGACCTTCGTAGGCTTGTTGGATATAGAACTGTTACTCTTGATCCATCTGATATTTCCCCTAGTCCTGAAAGACTCAAACCGTTTCAGGATGCAATGGCCTATCTCAAACAGAGAGCAATAGAGGAAGGGAAAAAAAGAGGTAAGCAATTTAACATAACAGAATTAGAAAGTAACGGACGACCAATACTAATCATTGGAACGCACGAAACAAAAACTCCTGATATTGCAATACTTACCCACATAGATGTTACAGAATCACATAGTAGCGATCAATTTGAATTAAAAATAGAAAATGGAGATAGAGCATACGGAAAAGGAGCGTATGATATGAAGTACTCTGCGGTTGCTGGGCTAGACATTTTAGTAGAGTTGCCAAAAGGAGATGATGATATTTCCGTGAGTCTTATGTTTACTTCTGATGAAGAAAAAGGAGCAAAAGATGGGACGCAAGTTTTATATCATGAAGGATATAAACCAGATTTCCTTATAATTCCTGATGGAAGCAGATCTTGGACCGTTACTGCAAGCAGCCGAGCGTTATGGCACTTTCGAATAGAAGATATTCAAGGAAGAAGCACGCACGCGTCACGTCCTTGGGAAGGCGAGAATGCTGTACGAAGAGCATATAGATTTGATGAAGAATTAGCTACCAGATACCCTAATCCCACAGAACCATCAAGTGCCATGACGCTAAATTTAGCGGATATGGGCGCACCGAGAAATAATGATGCAGCACATAATGTTGTACCAGATAAGGCATTTCTAAAGTACGATGCTCGCTTTGGAAATCAAGAGGAGATGAATGCTTTTATAAATGAACTCGAAAATTCAGTTTCAACTGAATTGCCTGGTGCAAGAATAGAAACAGATGTACGTTATCCATATCATGAGAGCGATCTTTCTCAACCTGATGCCCAACTTTTAATGCAAATTATTGAAGAAAGAGTTGGTCATAAACCTGAAATAGTACATGCTTTTGGGGGCACTGATGCAGTGCATTTTCCTGATGTACCTTCTTTTATTATGCTTGCTGAAGGAGACGGAGCTCATACACCAAATGAATGGGTTAGTATTAATGGAATAACCACATTCATATTAATTTTGAAGGAGTTTATTGGAAAAAAAGCTGAGAATCGCTTCGAATCTTGAGTATCATAATTTTTTTAATAGTACGAGATCCCGCAAAACGGCCTGCTCGAGGGTATGCTCAAAAAGGTGGCGAGATTCAGACCATTTGACCTTAGGATTTTAAATGACGATTTTAGGCCTAATTAGGCTTTAGTGTTGTTTTTTTAGTCCTCTTTCGTCTTCTTCTGGGATAGTTTCTCCTGGTTGTAGAAGGAGACAAACCATCGCATAAATGATTCCCAACGTTCTGTTCTCAGACCTCT
>Ga0209647_1000048_pt1 | contig 93661 bp, 88 predicted proteins | sample GraSoi_2013_60cm_FD_185827 | JGI IMG/M metagenome (GOLD analysis project Ga0209647, IMG submission 185827) | Grasslands soil microbial communities from the Angelo Coastal Reserve, California, USA - Sample 9_17_2013_60cm (SPAdes) (version 2) | ecosystem: Environmental > Terrestrial > Soil >...
CGGCTCCTCGGTCGCGACCGCCGCGACGTTTTCCACCGTCGCCTATCCGGAGATGCGGCGCTATGGCTATCCGCAGTCGTTTGCCGCCGGCGTGATCGCCGCCGGAGGGACGCTGGGAGCCATGCTGCCGCCTTCGACGGTTCTCGCCGTCTACGGCATCATCACCGAGCAAGACATCGGCAAGCTGTTCATCGCCGGCATCATTCCCGGCATTCTCGCCGCCTCCATGTACATGACCACGGTCGCCGTCATCGTCTGGGCGCGGCCTAAATATCTGCCGGCTGGCCCACGCAGCGATTGGCCGGAGCGGCTCAAGGGCCTGCGCGACATCTGGGCAACTCTGTTGCTGTTCTTTTTCGTCATCGGCGGCCTTTACGGTGGCCTGTTCACACCCACGGAGGCCGGCGGCATGGGCGCGGGCGGCGCATTTTTGATCGGCGTCCTGCGCGGCCGGCTCACTCGCACCGACATTCGTCGCTCGCTGCTGCAGGCGACCCGCACCGCCGCCGCCGTGTTCACGGTTCTCATCGGTGCGCTGCTGTTCGGCTATTTCCTAACCATCACCCAGACGCCCCAGAAAGTGACTGCATTCCTCACCGGGCTGGGCGTGGGACGCTACGGGGTGCTGGCGCTGATCATGCTGATGTATCTCGTGCTTGGATGCCTCATGGATGCGCTTGCCATGGTCATTCTGACGGTGCCGATCATCTTTCCCGTGATCAAGGAACTGGGGTTCGACCCGATCTGGTTCGGCGTCATCATCGTCATGACCGTGGAGCTTGGGCTCATTCATCCGCCCGTCGGGATGGTCGTATTCGTCATAAAGAGCGTGATCCAGGACATCAATTTCTCGACGATTTTCGCCGGCGTCTTGCCCTTCATCGCGACGGACCTCATCCGGCTGGCAATCCTGATCACCTTCCCCATGATCGCGTTGTGGCTTCCCTCGCGCATGTGAACGGAAATCCTCGCGCCAGATTGGGCCAGCGAGCGCGCGGACTTGTTCAGTGACGAGATGTGATGCAGTCGGCGTGGTGCGGACCTCTTGAAATCGGTCACGCGATCGAGGACTGTCACCGCTTCGACCAGGAGTGAGCGAAATGTCCGATCGAAGACACGCCTTGCGCTGGATTGTCGGCAGCCTTTCAGCAATAGCACTCCTCGTTCCGGCCGTTGCCGGCGCGGCGCAAGCGACGGGCAAAACCATTAGACGAGATCCCCTGGGCTGCGGCTGCAACTGCAGTTGCGTGGCCAATGCCATGTTCAAAAGCAAGAAGCATGCAGTGACCTGGGCCAGGGCGTATTACGAGACATGCGGCTGCGGATAAGCTTCTCGATGAAAGCACGTGCTGCGAGCCTGGCGCGGGTGTCGAGCCGCGCGATCATTGCGCTTGTTGTCCTGCTCGCAGCCTTTGCGCCGAGCGCATGGTCGCAGACGGGAGCGATCAAGATCGTCGTTCCCTATACGCCGGGCAGCGGTCCCGACATCCTTTCGCGCCTGATGGTGGAGCAGATCGGACGCACGCAAGGAGCGACGGTGGTCGTCGAAAATCGTCCCGGCGGCGGCACGGTGATCGGCACCGAGGCGGTCGAGCGCGCCGCACCCGACGGGCACACGGTTCTGCTGGTGGGAAATTCGTTTGTGATCAACCCGCCGCTCAAGCGAGCGAACTACGACCCGACGAGGAGTTTCGAGCCGGTTTGCTATCTCGCCGCGACACCCATGGTGCTCGTGGTCCTGGGCTCCTCGCCTTATCGCACGCTCGACGATCTGATCGCCGCGGCGCGCGCCAAACCTGGCGAGCTTGCGTTTGCGAGCGGCGGGCCTGGCTCCTCGCTGCACGTCGCCATCGAGGTGCTCAAGCGTGCGGCTAACATCAACGTGACTTACGTGCCCTATGGCGGCAACGCGCCGGCGATCACCGCGCTGATGGGCAACCATGTGGCGGCGGTATGGGCCGATTATCCCACCGTCGTGTCGCAGCTCAAAGCGGGCACGCTGCGCGGGCTGGTCACCACCTCGCGCGCGCGGGTCGAGACGCTGCCGGATGTGCCCACGCTCGGCGAGACCGGGATTAGCAACTACGAAGCGGACATCTTCTATGGCGTCGTCGCGCCGGCGAAGACGCCGCCCGAGATACTCAATCGGCTCTCCGGTTTCTTCAGCAGCGCGGTCAAGGCCTCCGACATGCCGCCCAAGCTGGCCGAGCAGGGCCTGTTTCCTGTCGGAATGTGCGGCGCGGAATTCGGTGCCTACCTGCGGCGGCAAGTCGACGAATACAGCCGCATCATTCGCGAGGCCGATATCACGGTCAAATAGCGCGAGGCGCATGCCCGCCGGCCGACTGCAGCGCGCGTGATAGCATTCGCCCGCGCGCCGATATAGAAACGGCGTCGCGCGAAGGCGGAGCGATGGAACGACGGGTCTGCAGCGCACTACCTCGCGCTGCGCTGCGGGCCGGGATACGCCCCAACCCGGAGGACCGCAGATGCGGATCGATGCGTATACGCACTTTTTCCCGAAAAAATTCTTCGAAAAGATGCAGGAGGTCGCCAGCGACTATAAGGACATGGGCAAGCGCGTGCGCTCGCTGCCGGCGCTGTTCGATCTCGACCATCGCAAGAAGATGGTCGACCGCTTCAAGGACTATCAGCAGATCCTTTCCTACCCACAGCCGCCGGTCGAAACGTTCGCCAAAAGCCCGGCGCAGATCGACGAGCTCATCCGCATCATCAACGACGGCTTTGCCGAATTGTGTGCGAAGGAGCGCGCCCATTTCCCGGGCTGGGTCGCGCAAATATCGCTCGATGCGGCCGATGCCGGCGTGCGCGAGGCGGAGCGCGCGATCAACGAACTCGGCGCGCTCGGCGTGCAGATCTACACGAACGTTGCCGGCAAGCCGATCGACCGCCCGCAATACCTGCCGTTCTGGAAAAAAATGAACGAGCTGGGCAAGCCGATCTGGATCCATCCGGCCCGCGGCGCCAACATGCCGGATTACATCGACGAAAAGAAATCGCTCTATGAGATCTGGTGGACCTTCGGCTGGTCGTACGAGACGGCCGCCGCCATGGCGCGCCTGGTGTTTTCGAAGATCATGGACAATCATCCCAATCTCAAGATCATCACCCACCATTTCGGCGGCATCGTGCCGATGCTCGAGGGCCGCATCGGCCCGGGTTGGGACGTGCTGGGCTCGCGCACCAGCGACGAAGACTACGTCTCGCTCCGCAAGAGCCTCAAGAAACGGCCGCTCGACTATTTCAAGCAGGACTTCTACGCCGATACCGCCGTATTCGGCGGCAAGCCCGCCACCAAATGCGGGCTGGAATTCTTTCCGTTGGAGAAGATCGTGTTCGCGTCCGACTGCCCGTTCGATCCGGAAGGGGGCACGATGTATCCCCGGCTGACACTCGAGATCCTCGATTCGCTCAACATTCCCAAGGCCGACCGCGAGAAGATCGATTATAAGAATCTGGAAGCCGTGACGGGACGGAAGCTGGTGCATTAGTTTCAATGCGCACCGGACAGAGGTAGGGTGGGCAAAGGCGTCTTGCGCGTTCGCGCGTGGGCAAAATCGCACGACGCCTTTGCCCACGCGGTGCCAATACGGACTGCGATTTTGCCCACCCTAGTCCAATCGGCGGCGGGCCCTCGAAACGACAAATCAGAAAGAGGAATGCCATGATTTTCTCCCGCCGCCGCTTGCTGCAGCTCGCCGGCGCGGCCGGCGCGCTTTCCGCCGTGCCGGGCCGCGCGAGCGCGCAAGCCTATCCGGCGCGACCGCTGCGCTGGGTGGTCGGCTTTCCGCCCGGCGGCGGGGCTGACATCGTATCGCGCATTATGGCGCCGTGGCTCGCGGAGCGGCTCGGCCAACCCGTCGTGGTCGAAAACAAGCCGGGAGCGAGCAGCAACATCTCGGTCCAGACCGTGGCCACTTCGGCGCCCGACGGCTACACGCTGCTGTTCGTCCCGGCCTCGGCGGCCGTGAACGTGACGCTGTTCGACAACCTTCCCTTCAACCTGCTGCGAGACATCGCGCCCGTCTCCGGGCTCATCGACTTTCCGCTGGTGATGGTGGCCAACCCGTCCATTCCGGCAAAGACGGTCGCCGAACTCATCGCCTACGCCAAGGCGAACCCCGGCAAGATCAGCATCGGCTCGTTCGGCACCGGCTCGACCTCGCACGTTGCCGGCGAGCTGTTCAAGATGATGGCCGGCATCGACATGATCCACGTGCCCTATCGCGGCGGAGCGCCCATGGTCGCCGACCTCATCGGCGGGCAAGTGCAGGTTGCGATCGACGTCTTGACCGGCTCGCTCGCGCATATCCGATCGGGCTCGCTGCGCGCTTTGGGCATGGGCGGCAAGAACCGATCCGACGTGCTCCCGGACGTGCCGACGATTGCCGAGACGGTCGCAGGCTACGAGGCCAACTCCTGGTGCGGGGTCGGTGTGCCGCGCGGCTCGCCACCCGAAGTCATCGAACGGCTCAACCGCGAGATCAATGCGGGACTCATGAACCCAACCATCAAGGCGCGGCTCGCCGGCGTGGCCACTACGCCCATCTTGTTCACGCCCGCCGAGTTCGGGGCCTACATGGCGGCCGAGGTCGACAAATGGGGCAAGGTGATCAGGTCGTCGGGTATCAGGCCGGAGTCATCAGGCGGCTGACCCGAACGTCCCACCGTATTACCGCTGGCGCTCGTCGCCGCGTGCGATCCAGCCGGCGATGGCCGGCCACACGCTTGTGGCTATCTTACAAGCCGTACCATGAATCTCGCCGCGCCATCTGCTAGCGTCGCGACCCATGGATGCCGCGCGTCCGATCATTCCATCCGGTTTTGAATCCGCTTCCTCCGGCGAGGGCGCCCCGCGCGCCACGCCGGTGATGGAGCAATATATCGAGATCAAGGCCGCCAATCCGGATTGTCTGCTGTTCTACCGGATGGGCGATTTCTACGAGCTTTTTTTCGAGGACGCCGAGGTCGCCGCGCGCGCGCTCGGCATCGTGCTTACCAAGCGCGGCAAGCATCTCGGCCGCGACATCCCGATGTGCGGCGTGCCGATCCACCGCGCCGACGAGTATCTCAACCGGCTTATCGCGCTCGGCCACCGCGTGGCGGTCTGCGAGCAGCTCGAGGATCCCGCCGAGGCAAAGAAGCGCGGCGGCAAGAGCGTGGTGCGGCGTGACGTTATCCGCGTCGTCACGCCCGGCACGCTCACCGAGGACACGCTGCTCAACGCCAAGCGCAACAATTATCTGCTCGCGATCGCCCGCGCGCGCGCGTCAGTCGCGGACGAGAGCCGCTTCGCCTTGGCCTGGATCGATATTTCTACCGGCGAGTTCCGCATCGCGGAACGCGACCGCGCGGGGCTTGCTGCCGAGATCGCCCGGCTCGAGCCCGGCGAGATCATCGTGTCGGACGCGCTCTACGGCGATCCTGCGCTTGCCCCTTATCTGCGCTCGCTGCCCGCGGTGACGCCGCTCCCCCGCGACGTGTTCGACGCGGCAACCGCAGAGCGGCGGCTCGCGGTCTATTTTGGCCTCGCCACGACCGAAAGCTTCGGCACGCTGTCGCGGCTCGAGCTCACGGCGGCTGCCGCCGCTCTCGCCCCCCGTGCGCGAGGCGCAAGGGGCGACGCTTGCAATCGACCAGGCGACGCGCAGCAATCTCGAACTCGCGCGCACACTCTCGGGCGAGCGCCACGGCTCATTGCTCGCCGCCGTCGACCGCACCGTCACGGCTGCGGGCTCGCGGCTGCTCGCCCAGCGCCTTGCTGCACCACTCACCGACCCCGCCGCGATCGAGCGGCGCCAGGACGCGGTCGAATTTTTTGTGACGGATGCGCAGGCGCGCGCTGAGCTGCGCGCCCGGCTTGCGGCGGCGCCCGACCTCGCGCGCGCATTGGCGCGGCTCGTCCTTGGCCGCGGCGGCCCGCGCGACCTCGCCGCCATCCGCGACGGAATCATCGCGGCCGCCGGGATTGCTGCAGAGCTGGAGAAACGCGGCGAGCTCCCCGCCGACATTGCGCAGTCCGCGCGCGCACTGCGCCGTCTCGATCCGGCGCTCGCGCACGAGCTCGGCGCGGCCCTGGCCGAGGAGCTTCCCCACCTCAAGCGCGAGGGCGGCTTCGTGCGCGCGGGCTTTGACGCCGCGCTCGACGAGGCGCGCGCGCTGCGCGACGAATCCCGCCGCGTGATCGCCGCGCTGCAGGCGCGCTACGCCGATGTGACGTCGGTGCGCGCGCTGAAGATCCGCCATAACAACGTGCTCGGCTATTTCGTCGAGGTGACGGCGCAGCACGGCGAGCGATTGATGGCACCGCCCCTCAACACCACCTTCATCCATCGCCAGACGCTCGCCGGACAGGTCCGCTTCACCACCACCGAGCTGGGCGAGCTCGAAGCCAAGATCGCCAGCGCAGCGGAGCGCGCGCTCGCCATCGAGCTCGAGACGTTCGAGAGACTTGCGGCGGCGGTGACCGCAGCAGCCTCGGCGATCAAGGAGGCCGCCGAGGCGCTCGCCGTCCTCGATGTCGCGGCAGCCTTGTCGCAGTTGGCGGTCGAGCGCCACTACGTGCGGCCGCTGATCGACGCCTCACTCGATTTCATCATTGAGGGCGGACGCCATCCGGTAGTGGAGCAGGCGCTCACCAGCGATGGAGCCCCGTTCGTAGCGAACGATTGCGACCTCTCCCCGCCTCCCTCGATGGCGAGCGGCCGCATCTATCTCGTCACCGGGCCGAACATGGCGGGCAAGTCGACCTACCTGCGTCAGAACGCGCTTATTGCGATTCTGGCGCAGATGGGAAGCTTCGTGCCGGCGCGGCGCGCCAAGATCGGCGCGGTCGACCGGCTGTTCTCGCGCGTGGGCGCGGCGGACGATATCGCGCGCGGGCGCTCGACCTTCATGGTCGAGATGGTGGAGACCGCGGCCATCCTCAATCAGGCGAGCGAGCGGGCGCTCGTCATCCTCGATGAGATCGGCCGCGGCACTGCGACCTTCGATGGTCTCTCCATCGCGTGGGCCACCATCGAGCATCTGCACGAGACGAACCGCTGCCGCGCATTGTTCGCCACCCACTTCCACGAACTTACGGCGCTCGCGGCACGCCTGCCGCGCCTGTTCAACGCCACGGTGCGGGTGAAGGAATGGGAGGGCGAGGTCGTGTTCCTGCACGAGGTGGTGCCAGGAGCGGCCGATCGCAGTTATGGCATCCAAGTGGCGAAGCTCGCGGGGCTGCCGCCGGCCGTGATCGAGCGCGCGAAAGTCGTTCTCGCCAAACTCGAAGCCGAGGAGCGCGCCTCCCCGCGCGGCTTCGATGAGCTGCCGCTGTTTGCTGCCGCCACGCCGCCACCGAGGCCGCCTCGCGCCAGCGCCGCGGAGGGGGTGATCGCCGCGCTTTCCGCGCTCCACCCGGACGAGATGTCGCCGCGCGAGGCGCTCGAGGCGCTCTACGCGCTCAAGGCAAAGGCGGCGGAAGGGGATCGCTAGGCATGCACAAGCAGCCTGCTGCTCTGATCCTGCTTGCCGCTCTCGCCGGCACAGCGACGGCGCAAGCGCAACCTTATCCCGCGCGCACCATCACGCTCACGGTGACGGCCGCGGCCGGCGGCGTGACTGACGTGGTGGCGCGCGCGCTCGGCCAGCGGCTTGCCGAGACGTGGGGCCAGCAGGTCGTGATCGAAAACAAGGGCGGCGCCGCCCACGTCGTGGGCGCGCAATCGGTGGCGAAGGCCGCGCCCGACGGTTATTCGCTGCTAGTGGCGGAGGCCGGCGCCTTCACGATCAATCCGACGCTCTACGGCAAGGGCAAGCTCCCCTACGACGAGGAGCAGGATTTTCTCCCGATCACCGGCATCGTGCGCATCAACCAAGCGCTGCTCGGCCATCCCGCGTTGGCGGCCGACGACGTGCGCGATCTGATCGCGCTCGCAAAGAAAAGACCGGGCGAGCTCACCTATGGCACCGCCGGGATCGGATCGGCGCCGCACATGAATATGGTCCTGTTCGAGAGCATGGCAGGCGTGAAGCTTCAGCCTGTTCACTACCGCGGCGCGGCGCCCGCGCTCACCGACGTGATCGCCGGACATGTCAATTTGATGTCGGTCAGCGTCAGTCTCGCGCTGCCGCCCTGGCGCACCGGGCAGATCAAAATCTTCGGCATTGGCAGCAGCAATCGCTTGGCGGCTGCCGCCGAGATTCCGACGGTCGCTGAATCGGGATTGCCGGCCTACGAAGCTTCGACCTGGTTCGGCCTGTTCGCGCCCGCTGGCACGCCGCGCGACATCGTGGACAAGATGAACGCGCAGGTGGCAAACATCTTGGCCGATCCGCTGTTCCGGGAAAAATTCCTGGCGCCGCAGATGTTCGAGCCCATGGCCAGCATGCCGGAAGCATTCACCGACTACATCAACGCGCAGAAGCGCAAGTGGGCTGAGGTGATCCGCGCACAGAAACTTTCGATCGACAAGTAGCGCTTTAGAGGCGCAAGCGCGCGCGGCGCATGAGCCAAAGCGAGCTGCTCCACGCGATGGTGATGGCGAGCCCGGCGCCGAAGGACCACCACACGCCAATCGGCTCGGCAAGATAGTGCACGCCGAGAAATCCCAGGCACAGGCCTACGAGCGCCGGCTGCGCATGCGCGAACACGGCGGCCGCCGCCTTGCCCCCGACCCGCGGATGGATGACCGCGACCAAACTCCCCATCACGATCGGGAAGACTGCGAACACGCCGGAGGCGAACGAGCCGATCCAATGGCTCGCGGTCGTGACAACCGCGACGACCACGGCCACCGCCGCGGCGCGCAGCGGGAGATCGTAGGGCGTGCGCTGGATGCCTTGGGTCGGCACCGCGGCGGCGCGGTAACGCGCCGACAGCGGGATCGTGCAAGCGAACACGACGGCATTGAGGGCAAGCGCGCTTGCCGGCGTCCACTCGATCGATTGTAGGAGCGCAGCCGCGGCGAACCACACCAGCGTTGCGGCCCCTAGGCTGAGCACGACCCCGCGGCGCTGCGCGAGCGCGGCATAGGTGAGCGCAAAAATCGCCACGGCAGCATTCGCGGCCATGCTGCCGACGGCGCCGGCGGCGATGAAGGCGGGCGGATGCTCCAGCGCCAAGATGATGTAGGCTGCGCTGGCCGCGGTCGGCAGCGCGGCGATCAGTGCGGCGAGGAAGGGCCCGCTGCGTTCGGCGGCAACGGACGCGACGACGACAATCGTCGCGGTCATTGCCGCCTTGAGCGCGAGCCCATACCAAAAGAACGGATCGGCGAGCATCGCGCGAGCCGACGCCGAATCAGGCGCGGTCGAGCTTCACCTCGATCGGCGGACCGCTCTTGAGCGTCTGGTAGACGACGCAATAGCGTTCCGTGAGCTTGAGCAGCTGATCGAGCTTGTCCTGCGACGCGTCGGTGTCGACCTCGAAGCGCAGGCGAATGGCGGCAAATCCGACCGGCGCATCCTTGGCAACCCCGAGCGTGCCGCGGAAGTCGAGATCGCCCTCGGCCGCGACCCTGCCGGATTTGACCGGAATGTCGAGCGCGGTCGCGACCGCCTTCAGCGTGACGCCGGCGCAGGCGACCAGCGCCTCGAGCAGCATGTCGCCGGAACAAAGCTCGAGCCCGGAACCGCCGGTCGCGGGATGCAGGCCGGCCATGGCGAGCGCGCGCCCGGTGTCCACCTTGCAGGCGATATGGGCATCATCGAGCGAGCCCTTGGCCTTCAAAGTGATGAAGGCCGATTTCGGGTCGCCCTTGTAGCGCTCCTTGAGCGGCGCCTGCATGGCCCGCAACGCGGCGGCATCCATTCCAACTCTCCATGTCGACCGGCACAGGACAGACGACAGACGCGGGGAAAAAGCAAGCTGCGGCGTCACCACCACAATCCGCCGCCGGCGGCGGCGCGGGTCTCGCCTTCATCCGCCTTTACTACGGCGCGATCGAGGGAACGGTCGAGCGCCGCCAAGACGCGGCGCTTGACGAAATCGAAGGCGGCGGACTGCCGGTCGCGCGGTCGCGGCAAATCGCAGGCGATTTCCTCATACACGCGGCCGGGATGGGCCCGCATCACCATGATGCGATCGGCGAGAACGATCGCCTCCTCGACGTCGTGCGTCACCATGACCAGCGTCGGCTTAAGATCGGCCCAGAGATCGAGGAGATGATCCTGCAGGTCGGCGCGGGTGAAGGCATCGAGCGCGGAGAACGGCTCGTCGAGAAGGAGAACCTGCGGCCGTGGCACCAAGGCGCGCGCGATGGCAACGCGCTGTGCCTGCCCGCCGGAGAGCTCGCGCGGCCATACCCTCGCTTTGTCGGTCAGGCCGACGCGGTCGAGCGCGCCCGCCACGCGCATCCGTCGTTCCGTTCTCGGATACTCCTCCAAGCCGAAGCCGACATTGTCGGCGACGCGCAGCCAAGGAAGCAGGCGAGGCTCCTGAAAGACGATGCCGATCTGCTCGTGCGGCGCGGTAATGATGGTGCCGTCGAGCACGACCCGCCCCTGGGTCGGCGGGTCGAGTCCAGAAATCGTCCGCAGCATCGTCGACTTGCCGCAGCCGGAGCCACCGATGGTGACGAGAATTTCGCCGGGCGCAACAGCGAGCGAGATGCCGTCGAGCGCGCGCACCCCGTTGGGATAGGTCTTGCCGACGCGATCGAGAACGAGCATCGGGAATCCTTCACGCGCGCGCGAAGCGGTCTTCCCAGCGCAGGAACGGCGACGACACCAGCACGATCAGCCAGTCGCTCGCTTTGCCGAGGATGGCAAAGGCAACGATGGCGGCGACGATCTGCGCCGGCTTGCCGAGTTGCTGGCCGTCGATGAGCAGGAAGCCGAGGCCGGTCGAGGCGCCCAAAAATTCCGCCGCCACCACGAACATCCAGCCGAGCCCGAGCCCTGCGCGCAGCGCGATGACGTAGGTCGGCATTACCGCCGGCAAGAGGATGCGCCGCACCATGGCAAATCCGGACAAGCGAAAGACGCGGCCGACCTCGACGATCTTGCGATCGACCGACATCACCGCCCCCATCACCCCGAGATAGACCGGAAAGAATACCCCGACTGCGATCAGAATGATCTTCGACGACTCGAAGATGCTGAACCACAGGATGAACAGCGGCACCCAGGCGATCGAGGGGATCGAACGCAAGGCCTGCAGGGTCGGATCGATGATGCGATGCGTCAGCGCCGAATAGCCGGTGATGGCGCCGAAAATGGTTCCGGCCATGACGCCGAACACGAATCCCCACGCGACCCGCCAGAGCGTGGCCAAGGCGTGACGCTGAAGCTCGCCGGTCGCGGCGAGATCGCTAAATGTGTTCCAGATCACCGATGGCGGCGGCACCAGGCGCCCGTTGGACAGACCCATGCGCACCGCGATTTCCCAAAACACCGCAAGCCCGATCGGCAAGAGCAAACCGAGCGCAGGACGCAGGACGCGCGCGACTCCTGCCCTGGAGGCCGCCTCCGGCACCCCGGCCTGTTCGACGCCCGCGGTCATGGAGACAAGAGACACGGCAGCGCCTTCCAATGCAATATCGCCAACGGCCGCGCGCAACCGGCGCACAGCGCCGGCGCAGCATCAATTCGCAGCGGTCACGTAGCGATCGTCGATAAGCTCGTCGACCGATTTCTTGACGTCGACGCTGGCGCCGATCACGCCCGCCTTCTGCAGCGCGACGCCCGCTTCGAGGATCGATTCGCGTTGCGCCGGGCCGACCTTGTTGTGCGTGAGCTCGGTGCGCTCCTTGAGCTGCTTGTCGACGACGGCGTCAGGAAGCTTGGTGACGGCAATGAATGTTTTCTTGAGCTCGTCGTAGTTGGCGAGCGCATATTTGCGTGCCTCCTCGTAGGCCGAGATTACGCGCCGCACGATGTCGGGGTGATCCTTGGCAAACTCCTCGCGCACGTTGAGGATGCCCCAGGTATTGGCCTCGCGGTTGCGGTAGAACAGCCGCGCGCCGTCGTTGATTTCGTGCTGCGCCATCATCGGGTCGAGGCCGGCCCAGGCGTCGACGTCGCCGCGGATCAACAGGTTGCCGCCATCGGCGTGCTGCTGCACGAGCACCGGCGTTATATCCTTATCGGAAAGCCCGGCCGCGAGCAGCGCCCGCACCGCGAAGATGTGCGGATCGGTGCCGCGCACCATGGCGACTTTCTTGCCCTTGAGATCGGCGACCTTGTTGATGCTGCTGTCCTTGGTGGTGACGAGCGCCGTCCATTCCGGCCGCGAATAGACGTAGACCGATTTGATCGGATTGCCATTGATTCTGGCGACGAGGGCGGCGGAGCCGGCGGTTGAGCCGAAATTGATCGAGTCGGCGTTGAGGAATTGCAGCGCGTTCGACGAACTGTTGGTCTGCACCCACACGACCTTAATGCCGTCCTTGGCGAATTCCTTCTCCAGGAAGCCTTTGTCCTTGAGCAGCATTGAGACCGGGTTGTAGGTCGCCCAGTCGACGTAGATCTCCTTGGGATTGTCGGCGGCGCTCACCTGCGCGGCAGGAGTGAGGCTGAGCGCCAACGCGCCGGCGAACAGCAAACGGCGGGAAACTTTGGTCATAACGACCTCCATGCGTTGAGCCTCGCGCCGCGCATCGCGCGGAGGAGGCCGGTTGATGAAGGCGGGAGGTTTTGCCCGCCGTCAGCCTGGCGAGGGGCGGGCCCCGCGCTTTAGCTGCATTTGTAGAGCGCCCGCAAGCTGCTTGCTCAAATCGGCGCTAGGTTTATTTCTTAGGAACCGGAATCGAAGGCGTCAATGAGAATTATTTACCGTGGTTTTCGTGTTGGATAGGAATTATTTTTGTTTCGGCACCGTGTCTCGGAAGGTGGACCTGTGCCCCCTCGCGGCGCGACAAAATATGAGCGGAGCGACCGATTCGGTATGACACGGCACCTGCGCTTCGCTATGGCCATGCACCCATGCTGACCCTGACCGAGACGTCCCGGGGAGCCGCGATTTTCGATGCAGTTGGCATCGCGGCGGAGCTCGAGCGCTTGGCCGAAGGCCACGCCGGCAACGAGCGCGAGCTGCGATTGGCGGTCTCGCGCCTCCTGCGTGCCGCGCTCGCCCGCGGGCGCGCAGCTATCGAGCGCATGCTGCTTGCCGACCGGCACGGGCGGCGCTGCGCCGAGCGGCTCTGCGCCATGCAGGACGAGATCGTGCGCCTGGTGTTCGAGTTCGCGATCAAGCACCTTTACCCGGCGCAGAATCCTTCCGAAGCCGAGCGCATGGCGATCGTGGCCACAGGCGGCTATGGCCGCGGTGTGCTCGCCGCCGGCTCCGACATCGATCTCTTGTTCCTGCTTCCCTACAAGCAGACCGCGTGGGGCGAATCCGTCGCGGAAACGATCCTCTATTGCCTCTGGGACATGGGGCTCAAAGTCGGCCATGCGACGCGGTCGGTGAGCGAGTGCATTCGCGCCGCCAAGGCCGACATGACCATCCGCACCGCGGTGCTCGAGGCGCGCTATCTGCTGGGGGAGCGCAAGCTTTACGACGAGCTCATGGCGCGCTTCGACAAGGACGTCGTGCAAGGCACGGCGGCGGAGTTCGTCGCTGCCAAGCTCGCCGAGCGCGAAGAGCGCCACCGGCGCGCCGGCCAGTCCCGTTATCTGGTCGAGCCCAATGTCAAGGACGGCAAAGGCGGGCTACGCGACCTGCACACGCTCTACTGGATCGCCAAATACGTCTATCGCGTGCGCGAGCGCGAGGAACTGATCGAACTGGGCGTCTATGACCCGCGCGAGTATCGCCGCTTCCGCCGCTGCGGCGATTTTCTCTGGGCCGTGCGCTGCCACATGCATTTCCTCGCCGGCCGGGCGGAGGAGCGGCTCTCGTTCGACATCCAGCGCGAGATCGCGGTGCGTCTCGGTTACACCGAGCATCCCGGGCTGCAGGACGTCGAACGCTTCATGAAACACTATTTTCTGATCGCCAAGGACGTCGGAGATCTCACCGCCATCCTCTGCGCCAAGCTCGAGAACAGCCAGGCCAAGGCCATGCCGGTGCTCAGCCGCATGATGGCCCGCTTTCGACCGCGCGCCCGCCACACGTTGAGCGAGACCGAGGATTTCATCGTCGACTACAACCGCATCAATGTCTCGGACGAGAATGTGTTCAAGCGCGATCCCGTCAACCTGATCCGCATCTTCCATCTCGCGCAGAAGTACAATCTGGCGTTTCATCCCGACGCCATGCACCTGGCCACGCGCTCGCTCAGGCTCATCGACCAGCGATTGCGCGAGAACGACGAGGCCAATCGCCTGTTCCTTGAGATCCTCACTTCGAAGAACGACGCGGAGACCGTGCTGCGGCGGATGAACGAGGCTGGCGTGCTGGGTCAATTCGTGCCCGCCTTCGGACGCATCGTGGCGATGATGCAGTTCAACATGTATCACCACTATACCGTCGACGAGCATCTTCTGCGCTGCATCGGCGCGCTGTCCGATATCGAGGCCGGCCGAGCCGAGGATGCCAAGTTCGCCACCGAACTGATGCGGACCATTCAGCCACGCCACCGCGAGCTACTTTATGTCGCGCTGTTCCTGCACGACATCGCCAAGGGCCGCATCGAAGACCATTCGATTGCCGGCGCGCGGATCGCGCGCAACTTCTGCCCGTGGCTGGGCTTCTCCCCGGCGGAAACCGAAACCGTCGCCTGGCTCATCGAGGTGCACCTGGTGATGTCCTCCGTCGCTCAGTCGCGCGATCTGTCCGACCGCATGACGATCGAGAACTTCAGCGCGGTGATGCAATCGGTCGAGAGGTTGAAACTGCTCACCATTCTCACAGCCGCGGACATCAAGGCGGTGGGCCCGGGCGTGTGGAACGGCTGGAAAGCGCAGCTCATTCGCACGCTCTATTACGAAACCGAGCCGGTCCTCACCGGCGGATTTTCCGAGGTCAACCGCGCCCAGCGCGTGGCGCTGGCGCAGGCCGAGTTCCGCGCCGAGCTCACCGACTGGACAGCGGCCGAACTGGACGCGTATAGCGCGCTGCATTATCCGGCCTACTGGCTTAAGGTCGACCTGCCGCACCAGATCGCGCATGCGCGCTTTTTGCGTTCGGCCGCCCAAACCGGAAAGTCGCTCGCGACTTCGGTTTCATTCGCAGCCACGCGCGGCGTGACCGAGCTTACGGTGCTCGCCCCGGACCATCCCTGGCTGCTCTCTATCATCGCCGGCGCTTGCGCGGTTGCCGGCGCCAACATCGTCGACGCGCAGATCTTTACCACCACCGATGGACGCGCGCTCGACACCATCTCGATCTCGCGCGAGTTCGAGCTCGATGCCGACGAAGCGCGCCGGGCCGCACGCGTCACCGATGCGATCGAAAAGGCCTTGCGCGGCGACCTCAAGCTGCCGGAGGTCGTGGCCAAACGGGAAACGACGAAGCCGCGGCTCAAAGCTTTCGCACTGATGCCCGAGGTGAGCATCAACAATGGCTGGTCGAACCGCTACACCATGGTCGAGGTGACCGGGCTTGATCGCCCAGGCTTGTTGTTCGAGCTGACTGCGACTTTGTCGAAGCTTTCCCTCAACATCGGCTCCGCCCATGTCGCCACGTTCGGCGAGCGCGTCGTCGACGTGTTCTACGTCACGGATCTGTTCGGGGCGAAGATCACTTCACCGACGCGCCAGGTGACCATCAAGCGCGCCCTCATTTCGCTGCTATCGCCGGCGCCCGCGACGGCGGCGAAGCCGGCCAGGACCGCGGCGGTGGGGTGATTTCGCTCGCCTGACTTTATACGGGGGTACAAAGCTCCATTGCGTGGTCTTGCGGTAACTGCCTCTTAAATCACCCTCGTTAGCTTGCCTCGGGGTCGGAGCCGCGGGAGGCGAGAATGGGGCTGCGCAACAGCAAGGCACGCCGCGCGCATGCGCCCGATGCGGGGTCGCCTTCACGGGGCTCGGAGAGTCCTCGCAGCAAGCGAGGGAGCAGCGGGCGCAAACGTGCCGCGCGTTCGCCGCTGCGACGGTTCCTGTACTGGTCGCTGGTGCTCGGCCTTTGGGCGATGATCGCGGCGGTGGGCACGATTGCCTTCGCCGTTTCGACGCTGCCGCCGATTCAGTCACTTGAAGTCCCCAAGCGCCCGCCGACGATCGAGATCGTCGGCACCGATGGACGGCCGCTCGTCACGCGCGGCGAGATGAGCGGTACTGATGTGTCGATCAAGGAGCTTCCGCCCTATCTGCCGAAGGCGTTCGTCGCGATCGAGGACCGGCGCTTCTTCAGCCATTACGGCATCGATCCCCTCGGGCTCATGCGCGCCGCGGCGGCCAACGTGCTTCGCCGCGGCGTGTCGCAGGGCGGCTCGACGATCACCCAGCAACTCGCCAAGAACCTGTTTCTCACCCAACAGCGCACGCTCTGGCGCAAGATGCAGGAAGTCGTGCTTGCGCTCTGGCTCGAACGCAGATTCAGCAAGACGGAGATTCTCGAGCTTTATCTCAATCGCGTCTATTTCGGCTCCGGCGCCTATGGGGTCGAGGCCGCCGCGCAGCGCTATTTCGGAAAGCCGGCGCGGGAAGTGAAGGTCGCCGAAGCGGCGATGCTCGCGGGCCTGGTGAAGTCTCCCTCGCGTCTGGCCCCGAGCCGCAATCCGGACGGCGCCGAGCGCCGCGCCCGCGCGGTGCTCGCGGCGATGACCGAGCTCGGCTTCGTGACCGAAACCATGGCGAAGGCCGCGCTCACGCAGCCTGCCCGCGCGAAACCCGCGGGCGCTGGCTCGGTCAATTACGTGGCCGACTGGATCATGGACGTGCTGGACGACCTCGTCGGCCGCGTGGAGCAGGACCTCGTCGTCGAGACCACGATCGATCCTGCCCTGCAGGCGGCGGCGGAGAAGGCGCTTATCGACGAGCTTGTCCCCAAAGGGCAAAGGCTCGAGGTGGCGCAGGGCGCGATTGTCGCGATCACCCCCGAGGGCGCGGTGCGCGCGATGGTCGGCGGCAAGAACTACGCGGAAAGCCAATTCAACCGCGCGGTCGCCGCCAAGCGCCAGCCCGGCTCAGCGTTCAAGCCTTTCGTCTATCTCACCGCGCTCGAACGTGGACTCACGCCCGAGACCGTGCGCGAGGATAAACCGGTGGTGCTCAAAGGCTGGAAGCCCGAGAACTACAGCCACGACTACCATGGGCCGGTAACGCTGATGCAGGCGCTCGCGCTGTCGCTCAATACGGTCTCGGTGCGCCTCACTCTGGAAGTCGGGCCAAGCGTGGTGGCCAAAACCGCGTACCGGCTGGGCATCGCCTCGAAGCTCGAGGCCAATCCCTCATTGGCGCTCGGCACCTCGGAAGTATCACTCATCGAGCTCACCTGCGCGTATGCGCCGTTCGCCAACGGCGGCAACGCGATTGCGCCCCACGTGGTCGAGCGCGTGCGCAACCATGCCGGCAAGACCCTGTTCGCCCGCACGCCGCAAAATCTCGGACGCATCATCGAGCCGCGTCACGTCGCAATGATGAATGCGATGATGCGCGAGACGCTGGTTTCCGGCACCGCCCAAAGGGCGCGGCTTCCGGGCTGGCCGGCCGCGGGCAAGACCGGCACCAGCCAAGATTTCCGCGATGCCTGGTTCGTAGGCTATACCGGCCATCTCGTTACCGGCGTCTGGGTCGGCAACGACGATGCCTCGCCGACTAAGAAGGCAACCGGCGGCGGCCTGCCGGTCGACATCTGGTCGCGCTTCATGAGGGTCGCTCACCAGGGCGTGGCGGTTGCGTCCCTGCCGGGCCTAGCGGGCGCCCCTTCGTTCGCTTCGGCGCTGCCGAACGCCGTTCTGCCGCCAGGGTCGAACGAGGCGCAAGTCGGCCAGGGCGGGGCCGAATCCGTGCGCCCGCAAGTGATCAACCGCTCGCTCGACGGCTGGTTTCTCGATCGCCTGTTCGGACGGCGTTGACTCTTCGTGGTCGTCCCCGCGAGGGGTGGCGGGGACGACGTGTGCGGGTGTGCTACCCTCGATCGATATCCGGAGCGCAGCATGCGGCTGAAGGGCAAGGTTGCGATCGTCACGGGCGCCGCGCGCGGCATCGGGCTCGCGATCGCCAAGCGGTATGTCGCCGAGGGCGCGCGTGTTGCGATCGCGGATATCGATGCCGCCGCCGGGCAGGCTGCCGCTCGCGCGCTGAGCAACGCCCGCTTTCTTGCCGCCGATGTCGGCGAGGCGGCAAACGCCCAAAGCGTGGTCGCCGAAACCTGCCGCGCGTTCGGCGATATTAACATTCTCGTCAACAATGCCGGCACCATACACGCGGCCGATTTCCTCGAGCTGACGGAAGCCGACTTCGACCGCGTGTTGCGCGTGAACCTCAAGGGCGCGTTTCTCGTCGGTCAGGCCGCGGCGCGGCGCATGGTCGCGCAGGTCAAAGCCGGCAAGCCGGCCGGCACTATCATCAATATCAGCTCAATCAACGCGGTCGTCGCGATTGCCAATCACACGCCGTATTGCGTCTCGAAGGGCGGCATCGATCAGTTGACCAAGGTCATGGCGCTGTCGCTCGCGCCCTACGGCATTCGGGTCAACGCCATCGGACCGGGATCCATCATGACCGACATCCTCAAAGCGGTGGCAACCGACAAGGAAGCCAAGCGCCGGATATTGGCGCGCACGCCGCTCGGGCGTATCGGCGAGCCCGATGAGATCGCGTCCATCGCCGTCTTCCTTGCCTCATCGGAGGCGAGCTATATGACCGGGGAGACGATCTACGCCGAGGGCGGCCGGCTCGCGCTCAACTATACCGTGCCGGTCGAGGAGAAGGCCCTCGACTGAGGCGAAGGTGCTCATGGCCGCCAAGCGCGCACCCGCTTTGGACCGCATCGACGTCAAGATTCTCGCGGCCCTGCAACGGGACGGACGCTCGACCATCCAGAAACTGGCGCACACAGTGGGACTGTCGCCGCGCGCCTCGCTCGAACGGGTGCGACGGCTCGAAGCCGCGGGCATCATCGCTGGATACCAGGCGGTGGTCGAGATCGCCCGCCTCTTCCGGCCCGTTAACGTGTTTGCCGAAATCATCCTCGAACGGCAAGCCAATCGCGGCCGGTTCGAGAAACGGCTTGCCGCGCTCGAGGAGGTCGCGGAGTGCTGGGAGGTGAGCGGAACCGTCGATTACGTGGCCCGCTTCGTTTGCGCGGATCTGGCGGTCTACGAAGAGCTCACCAACGCGCTCATCGACGACGAAAATCTCGGTGTCGCCCGCATCGTCAGCCACGTCGCTTTGCGCGCCGTCCGCCGCTTTGGCGGCTACCCCGAATCGCTGCTCGCACAGCAGTTGACCAAACGTTGAGCAACCGCGGTTTCGGCTGCGGCAGGCCGCGCCGAGCGCCGAACTGGCCGCTGCATACCTTCATTTCCGCCGCACGAGCCGCAGCCGCGACATAAATGCAACCTGCAATGCGAGCGGTGATTCGGCCGCAGCAATGCGGAGACGTGCCATGAACGCGATCAAGCTGGAGAGCCGCTATAGCGCGAACAACTATGCGCCGCTTCCCGTCGTGCTGACGCGCGGCCAAGGCGCGCATCTGTGGGACACGGACGGCCGGCGCTACACCGACATGATGAGCGCCTATTCGGCGGCGAGCCACGGCCACGCTCATCCGCGTATCCTCGCCGCGCTAGCGGCGCAGGCGGGCCGTCTCGCGGTGCCCTCGCGCGCTTACTACAATGACCGCCTCGGCCCCTTTCTCGAGGAGCTGTGCAGGCTCACCGGCCTCGACGCCGCGCTGCCGATGAACACCGGCGCCGAAGCGGTCGAGACCGCGATCAAAGCCGCGCGTCGCTGGGGCTATCGCGTCAAGGGAATTGCGCGCGACACTGCCGAAATCATCGTCGCCAACGGTAATTTCCACGGCCGCACCACGAGCATCATCTCGTTTTCGACCGAGCCCGACTATCGCGAGGGATTCGGACCGTTCACGCCGGGCTTTCGCGCGGTTCCGTTCGGCGACACCGCTGCGGTCGAGCGCGCAATCACGTCCCGTACCGCTGCCGTGCTGGTCGAGCCCATCCAAGGCGAGGCCGGCGTCGTCGTGCCGCCGGCGGGCTTCATCGCGGGGCTGCGCCGGATCTGCGACGCGCACTGCGTGCTGCTCATCCTCGACGAGGTGCAGTCCGGGCTGGGCCGCACCGGCGCTTGGTTTGCCTTCCAGCATGAGGGCATCCGTCCGGATGGAGTGATCCTGGGCAAGGCGCTCGGCGGCGGCGTGCTGCCGGTGTCTGCGTTCGTGGCGCGGCGCGAGGTCATGGACGTATTCACCCCCGGCTCGCACGGTTCCACTTTCGGCGGAAATCCGCTTGCAGCGGCAGTGGGGCTCGAGGCACTCCATGTGATCCGTGAGGAAGGCCTGGTGGAGAAGAGCCGCGTGCTCGGCGCCCACATGCTCGAGCGACTGCACGCGATCGCGAGCCCGGCGCTCAAGGAGGTGCGCGGCCGCGGCCTCTGGGCCGGCGCCGAAATCAATCCTGCCATCACGAGCGCGCGCGAGGCCTGCGAGCGTCTGCTGGAAAAGGGCGTGTTGTCGAAGGAGACGCACCAGACGGTCGTGCGGCTCGCCCCACCCCTCGTCATCGCGCGCGCGGATCTCGATTGGGCGCTCGACCGCTTCGAGGAGGTCCTGCACGAGGTCGGTAGCACGCGCCGACGTGTGCAGGTGGCCTGAAATTTGCAGAGGGGCAACACGTCAGCTTGAGGAGGGGAAGATGCAAATAACGTCAGTCAACGATTGCACCGGGCGTTTCCTCATGTGCCGACCGGAGCACTTCGCGGTCAGCTACACGATCAATCCGTGGATGGATCCGAAGCGCTGGGCCCGTGATGCCGGCGCGCACGCCGCGGCGGAACGCGAATGGGGCGCGCTCTACCGCAAGCTCGTCAAGCTTGGCGCGGCGGTCGAGGTGATCCCCCCGGTGCCCGGCCTGCCCGATCTCGTCTTCACCGCGAATGCCGCCGTCGTGCTCGACCGCAAGGCGCTGTTGGCGCGGTTCCGTCATCCGGAGCGGCAGCGGGAGGAAGGACACTTTGAAGCGGCGTTTCGTGCATTGCAGGCGCGCGGCCTCATCGACGTCGTGCGCAAGCTGCCCAAGGAGCTCGTGCTCGAAGGCGCGGGCGACTGCGTTTGGGACGCACGGCGCAAGCTGTTCTGGATGGGCTATGGTCCGCGCTCCGACGCCAGCGCCGCAGGCGCAGTCGAGCACATGTTCAACCAGGACGTCGTCACGCTCGAGCTCGCCGATCCGCGCTTCTACCACATGGACACCGCCCTTGCGCCGTTGCCCGGCGGCGAGGTGATGTATCTGCCGCGCGCCTTCAGCGCGGCTGGAAGGGCGGCGTTCTGCGAGCGGGTGGCCCCTCATGACCGCATCGAACTAGCCATGGAGGATGCCTGCCGACTCGCCGCCAATGCGGTCGCGCTGGGGAACACCCTCCTCACGTCGGACTGCGGGCGGCGTCTGCGCGCCAATCTCACAGAGCGCGGCTACGAGGTCGTGACCACGCCGCTCTCCTCGTTCCTGCGCAGCGGCGGCTCGGCGTTCTGCCTGACGCTGCGGCTCGACCGCCGCTCCGTCCCGCTCTCAACGGTGGCGCATAATGCCGCGGTCGCGTAACTTGCAAATTGCGCTGACGCCGCAACGAATTTGATCTAAGCTTCCTCCTACAGGACGGCGCGAATCCGAACGCTCCGCCAGCGTCACGGCGGCGGACAGAATTCGGCGACCCCCGCGTGGAAACCCTTGGGAGGACCTCATGCTCAAGAGCAAACTGACGCGTCGGCGGCTTCTGGCGACCGCCGCGGCATCGGTCATCGCGATGCCATACGTGCGCGGCGCTCACGCGGCCGGCAAACTCTCGGTCGGATTCTGGGACCACTGGGTGCCCGGCGCCAACACGGCGTCCCAGAAACTGTGCGAGGAGTGGGCCGCCAAGGAGAAGGTCGATCTCGCGATCGACTACATCACCTCGCAAGGCAACAAGAACCTGCTGACCATCGCCGCCGAGGCGCAGGCCCGCTCCGGCCATGACATCTTCCAATTTCCGAGTTGGCAACCGGCCGATCACGCCAACCGGCTGGAGCCGGTCGACGACATCATGACCGAGCTGATCAAACAGAACGGCGCGGTCAATCCGACGGTCGAGTATTTGGCCAAATCCACCGGCCGGTGGGTCGCGGTGCCCGCCGCGGTGGGAAGCCAAATCAAGGGGCCGTGCTCGCGCATCGACCTGATGAAGAAATATGCGGGCATCGACGTGCAGGCGATGTACCCGGCGGGCAGCCCGGCCAAGGCCGATGCCTGGACGCTCGACGCAATGCTCATGGCCGCCGAGGCTTGCTACAAGGGCGGCTACCCCTTCGGCATTGGGCTCGGCGTGACGGAGGATAATGTCGACACCGCAGGTGCGATCTTCCAATCCTTCGGCGCCAATCTGGTCGATGCCAAGGGCAATGTCGCGGTCAAGACCGATGCGGTGCGCCAAGCGCTCGAATATTACAAGAAGCTCGCGCAATGGCTGCCGCGGGACGCGCCGGCCTGGGACAACGCCTCCAACAACAAGTATCTCATCGCCGGCAAGGGCGCGCTAATCATGAACCCGCCGAGCGCCTGGGCGGTCGCCAAGCGCGATGCGCCGCAGATCGCCGAGCAATTGTGGACGCACGGCATGCCGGCAGGCCCCAAGGGGCGCTATGCGCCCTTCCTGCCCTATTTCTACGGCATCTGGAACTTCGGCCGGAACAAGTCCGCGGCCAAGAGCCTGCTCGTCTACCTCTCGCAGCAGTCGGCGGTCGAGAAGATGGTGGAGGCGAGCGGTGGTTACGACCTGCCGGCGTTCGAGAAGTTCACGACGTTCAAGATCTGGGCCGAGGAGGGACCGCCGAAGGGCACGCTTTACCACTATCCCAATCCCCACAATCACCAGATTCTCTCAGTTGCGGCGCAGCCCGCGCCGCCGAAGATCGCCGTGCAGATTTATACCCAGGCGATCCCCACCAAGATGGTGGTGCGCTTCATGCAGGGCGAGCCGCTCGAACAGACGCTCGCCTGGGCGGAAACCGAGGTCGAAGGCTTCATGCGGACCTGAAGCTGCCGCGCCCGCGTCGGATGCGTAGCGTGAGAGCGATGCGACCGATCGCGCGGCGCGGCGCCCCCTCGAGAGGGTAGGTATGGTCGACGCAGCGCTAGAGGCGCTTTCGACGGCCGGCGGCAGAAGCCGGCGCTCGACTTTGCGCAAGGCGATGGAGCGCAAATCGACCATCGCGTTCCTGATGACGCTTCCGCTGATCGCGCTGGTCGCGCTCCTCGTCCTCTACCCTGCCCTCTACTCCATCCATCTCGCCACCTTGAACAAGTCGATGGAGCGCTTCGTCGGGTTCTCAAATTTCCTGTTCTTGTTCAAGCGCGAGACGTTCTGGATGGTGGTGCGGCAATCCTGCATCTTCGCCATCACCGCCGTCATCTTCAAGGCGCTCATCGGCTTCATCGTCGCGCATTTCGTGCACAACATTCCGAGCCGCGGCCAGCGCAAGTGGCGTGGCATGCTGCTGGTGCCGTGGGTGATCCCGCCGGCGATGAGCTGTCTCGCCTGGCTGTGGCTGTTCGATCCTTCCTACAGCGCGTTCAACTGGATCCTCGACAAGTTCAGCATCGACCCCATTTCCTGGACCGGCGACGCCTATTGGGCGCGCTTTTGCGTCATTCTGGTCAATGTGTGGATCGGCGCGCCGTTCTTCATGATCATGTATCTGGCAGCGCTGAAATCGGTTCCCGAGCAGCTCTACGAGGCGGCGATGATCGACGGCGCCAACTGGTGGCAGCGCATGTGGTACGTGACGCTGCCGATGATGCGCAACATCATGGCGATCACCGCGCTGTTCTCCCTGATCGTGACCTTCGCCAATTTCGACATCGTACGCATCCTGACCGCAGGCGGGCCGATCGATCGTACGCATGTGTTCGCCACATGGGCGTTCTGGATCGGCATCCAGGGCAATGACATTCCGCTCGGCGCCAGCGTCTCGCTGTTCATGGTGCCGATCCTGGCGGTGGCAGCGGTGTTCATCCTGCGCAACATCCATCGCCGCGCGAGCGAAATGTCATGACCGCGGCATTGCTTACGACCGCGGCAAGCCCCGCGCGGGAGCGCAAATACGGCAGCATCAGCCGCGACCGGCGCTGGGCGCTGCGGTGGTCGTATTTTTTCCTCACTCTGTTTGCGATCTTCTTTTTGATGCCGCCGCTTTACATGCTGATCACGTCGCTCAAGACCAGCGCGGAGATTTCGGCTGCGACCAACCCGTGGTGGGTCTATCATCCCACGCTCTCTAATTACATCGAGCTGTTGGGCTCGTCGCAGTACCTGACCTTCTTCCGCAACTCGGCGCTGGTCTCGGTGATCGTCGTGGGGGTTACCATGCTGATCAGCGTGCCCGCCGCGTTTGCGCTGTCGCGCATGCGCTTCTGGGGCTCAGCCATGCTCGCGACCGGGGTCTTCCTCACTTACCTGATCCCGGAAACACTGCTGTTCATCCCGCTGTTCAAGATGTTTGCGCTGATCAACGAGTACACCGATATCCAGCTGATCAATCGCTGGTGGGTGCTGCTGCTGCTCTATCCGACGCTGACGGTGCCGTTCTGCACCTGGATCATGATCGGATACTTCGCCTCGATCCCCAAGGAACTCGACGAGGCGGCCGTGATGGACGGCGCCAACTACCGGCAGATCCTCACCCGGGTGTTCATACCGGTTGCGCTGCCCGGCCTCATTGCTGCGACCATCTTCGCCTTCACGGTCTCGTGGGCGCAGTTTCTCTATCCGCTCGCCTTCACCACCTCGGCCGACCAGCTGGTGCTGCCGGTCGGCATCGTTACCACGCTGATCAAGGGCGACGTGTTCAACTGGGGCCAGATCATGACCGGCGCGCTCCTCGGCGCCGCCCCGCCGCTGATCATCTACGCCTTCCTGATGGACTATTACATCGCCGGACTTACCGCCGGCGCCACCAAGGGCTAGAGGCGAGGCGCAGGTCTTGCTCGGCAAGCTGTGCAAGCCGGACGGTTCTATGTCTGTTCGCTCTTGAAAATTCCGGCCTTCAAACCAATTCGTCGAACGCCGAGTACCTATTCGGTGCGCTCGGGACCGGCGGACGCGGGTGAGCCAACCCGCTCCGTTCCGCCGTCATTGTCCGATACTGGAGGGGAATTGCCTGCCATGACCGTAGTTGATGAGAACCGTCAGGAAAGCCGCGCTTTCGACGCCGATGTCGCGAGACTCCTGCACTTGATCGTCCATTCCGTCTATTCGGACAAGGAGGTTTTCCTCCGCGAACTGATTTCCAACGCTGCCGATGCCTGCGAGAAGCTGCGGTATGAGGCCATCGCACGTCCCGAACTGCTGGGAGACGATCCGGCGCTGCGCATCACGCTTTCGATCGAGGCCGAGAAGAAATGCCTCACTGTCGAAGACAACGGCATCGGCATGAGCCGCGACGAGCTGGTGCAGGGGCTCGGCACCATTGCGCATTCGGGAACCAAGGCGTTCATGGATCGCATAGAGGCAGCCCAGGGGGGTGAAGGCGCGACCTTGATTGGACAATTCGGCGTCGGCTTCTATTCGGCGTTCATGGTTGCCGACCGCGTCGACGTGTTCTCCCGCCGCGCCGGGGCCGAGGAGGCCCGGCAGTGGTCTTCCGACGGGAAAGGCACGTTTTCAGTTTCGCCGGTGGCACTCGAGAGCGCGCCGCGCCGAGGCACCCGTGTGGTCGTTCATGTGGCGGAAGAGGCGAAAGATTACCTGGAGCGCTTCAGGCTGGAGCGTATGGTTAGGGCTCAATCGGGGCAGGTACCGGTCCCGATCGCCATCGTGGAGAAGCCCGGCGAGAAGCCGTTCGAGCTCGTCGACGGGGCAGCCCTTTGGGCCAAAGCCAAATCCGAGATTTCGACGGCCGATTACACCGACTTCTACCGCAGTCTCACGGGCCACCTCGACGAGCCGGACCTGACCGTCCATTTCCGGGCCGAGGGGCGGCATGAATATACGGTGCTCGCTTTCGTTCCCGGCTCGCGCCCGTTCGATCTGTTCGATTTGGACCGCAAAGGCCGCATCAAGCTTTATGTGAAACGGGTCTTCATTACGGACGAAGCGGAGATCTTGCCGCGCTATCTGCGTTTTGTCCGCGGGCTCGTCGACTCGGCCGACTTGCCGCTCAACCTCTCGCGCGAGATGATCCAGGAAAGTCCCATCCTGACTGCAATCAGGAAAGCGGTGACGAGCCGCATGCTCAGCGAGCTCGAGAAGCTCGCAGACAAGGAGCCTGCGACTTATGCCAAGATTTGGGACAATTTCGGTGCCCTGCTGAAGGAAGGAATCTACGAGGATGTCGAGCGTCGCGACACGTTGCTCGCACTCTCGCGCTTCAAGACCACCGCCTCGGTAGGCGCATGGCGTAGTCTGAAAGAATACGTCGCTTCGCTCAAAGACAACCAAACCGCCATCTACTATGTAGCGGGTGACGACATCGCTCGCCTCGAAGCCTCGCCCCACCTCGAAGGCTTCCGCGCCCGTGGCGCCGAGGTTCTCCTTCTGGCTGACCCGATCGACAGCTTCTGGGTCACTTCGGGCGCCTCCTTCGACGGCAAGCCGTTCAAATCGGTGACGCAAGGGGCGGCAGATTTGGCGCTTATCCCGCCCACCGATGCCAAGGACCAGCCGCCCCCGCAGACCGATCAGGCGGTCATGAATTTTCTTGCTTTCGTCAAGGACACGCTGGGCGAGGCAGTGTCGGACGTCCGCGCGTCGGACCGTTTGACGGAAAGCCCAGTCTGTCTGGTAGCGCCGGAAACGGGGCTTGACCGCCAATTGGAGAAGCTACTGGCCGGTGCGGGACGTCTCAAGGTCACCGCCAAGCCGATATTGGAAATCAACCCGCGCCACGCGATCGTCGTCGCCCTCGCCTCGCTGGGCGATGACGATTTGGCTTTCAAGCAGGATGCGGCGCACCTCTTACTCGATGAAGCGCGCGTGCTCGACGGCGAGCGCCCCGCGGACGCACGGATGTTTTCTGACAGGCTCGGCCGGCTCCTGACGCGCAGTCTCGGCAAAGAGCCTACGTGACGGCAGCACCTCCGCCGCGGGCGGATAGTCATTGTGCGAAACGGGGCCGAGGATCACGCCGTCCGCCGCTTTGGCGGCCTCGAGCGCCGCCTGCGGGAACGTGGTGCCCTGCGCGTGCAGCGCGGCCATGCCGATCGACACCGGCGCGAAAGAAAGGCCGAGCTTGAACGCGCGGTCGACGGTGCGCAGAACCGCCATCGTCGCGGCCGTGATCTCCGGCCCGATGCCGTCGCCCCCCATCACGGCGATGCGCACCGGGGCGGCCTGTGCTGTCGGATCGGTCGTCATCGCTCCCTCATCGGGGTAAGCCTAGCAACTCCATGACTGGTTGACGACGGATCGCGAGGATGAGCATCATGAACGCCTCGTCCTCTCCCCGATCTGGTCTTTCATGCAAGAACGTACCCCCCCGCAAGCGTCGGTGCACGACATCACGACCGCTCCGAGCGAGTTCCTCAATTTGCACGAGCTCGTTGCCAAGGCGCGACAGAACCTCAACCAGAACGACTGGGACTATATCGTCGGCGGGGTCGAATCGGAGACCACGCTGCGGCGCAACCGCATGGCGCTGGATGCGATCGCGTTCCGGCCGCGCGTGCTGCGCGACGTCAGCAAGGTCGACGCTTCGGTCAGCCAATTCGGGCGCAGACTTCGCCTCCCGGTGGTGCTGGCGCCGGTCGGCTCCCTGGAAAGCTTTCATGCCGCCGGCGCCGAATCGGTGGTGCGCGCGGTCGATAAATTCGGGGCCGCGCATATGCTCAGCTCCGTCTGTGATCCCGGGCTCGAGCAGCTGGCGGCGGCAGCGCCCAACGCGCTGCGCCTTTATCAGCTGTACGTGCGCGGTGACGAGGCTTGGGTTGACGATCACGTCGAGCGCGCCATTGCACACCGTTATGGCGCGTTCTGCCTCACCGTCGATACCGCCCATTACAGCCGGCGCGAGCGCGATATCGCCAAACGCTTCGTGACCGCCGGACGGCGGCGGGTGCAAGGCCGTGCCTTCCAAGCCGCGCTCGATTGGCGCACGGCCAACCGCATCAAATCGCGGTTCCAGATTCCGCTGGCGATCAAGGGGATCGCCACTGCCGAGGACGCCGCCATCGCGCTCGATCACGGGGTCGAGTGGATTTATGTCTCAAACCATGGCGGCCGCCAGCTCGATCATGGCCGCGGCTCGATGGATGTGCTGCCGGAAGTGGTGGACGCCGTTGCCGGCCGCGCCAAAATCATCATCGATGGATCGATCTGCCGCGGCAGCGATATCGTGAAGGCAATCGCGGCGGGCGCCGACCTGGTCGGCATCGGCCGCATGCAGTGTTTTGCGCTCGCCGCGGGCGGCGAGGCCGGCGTGGTGCGGCTTCTGGAGCTCTTAGAGGACGAGGTGCAGCGCTGTCTCGGCCTGCTCGGGGTCAACAATTTCGCCGCGCTCGACCGCACTTATCTGCACGCCGCGCCGCCGGCGAACCCTCCGCACGTTTTGAGCGCGTTTCCGCTGCTCAAGATCGAGGACTACCGGTACTGACACGGCCGTGCCTCATCAAGCTGCGTCAGCGCGTCGGCGCGACTTTGCCCAATGCCGGCGGGACGTGGCCGCTCCAACGCAAACCCACGAAACCGCCATCGGCGTCGTAGAGATAGTCGAAGCCGTTGAGGAAGCTCACGCTGGTGTTCACGAACGGCGGTCGGCTGCGGTCAACCAGATTGAGCTTTCTCGGAGCGAGTGGGTTGAGGTCGTCGCCGACCGTGAAGCTGTAGAGCGCCTGGGGCGACTCCTCGGCGGGAATCGAGATCGTGAGCTTCGTGCCCGTCACCAGTGTCGGCCCGACGCCATTGACGGTGCGGGTGTCGGCCGGAGCCCGACTCTGCGGCACCGTCAGATACATGGCGGTCACGCCGGTATCCATCAGGAGGCTGCCGCAAGCGGCAGGCGTTGCGCCATTGACCGAGATACAAGCGGGCGGCGCGGCCCAGCCCCGACCGTCTGGCGCAGGGGCAAGCTTGACGTAGGAGAAATCGCCGCGCGTGTTGTCCGCGGTCAAGCCGACGTGCACCCCGCGCCGGGTCACGATATAGCCGCGCCGGATGCGCTCACCGTCGGGAGCATTGGCGATGTTCAGGAATGGATTCTTTCCGGGCCCGCTTTGCGCCGCCTGGTCGCCCCGGCGGCCGAAACCTATCCCCATCATCGAAATCCGGCGCGGCGCCGCGTTTGGGGTGCAGCGCCGCGCGCGCGGCGTGCACGCGACCCGCGTGACGGCGAGGACCGCAATGGGCGCGGTGGTAACCCGCGTTCCGTCATGGCCGGTGATGGTTACTGGGGTGACGACCCATCGACCAATCATGATGCGGCCAGAGCTGGAATAGGTGAGTTCGCCCGCTCCCAGCGATTCTAGGCCGTCGATGTTCGGGATCTTGTCCGCCGAGACCACAACACCGGTAGAACCGGTATCCATGACGGCGCCGTAGCTGCGTCCGCCAAACGAGAGGCGCAATCGAGGTAACGCGGTGATGTCCTCGTCTGCACCGGGCGCGTTGAGGTAGGGGAGATAAACGCCGAGCCGGTAGTCATCATAGCGGCCGGGCGAACCGGCCGAGGCCGGCACGCTGCCGAGCAGTACGATCATCGCGGCTGCGATAACGAGCGGAATTGCCAAGGCCGATCTCAATGCCAATACGGCGGATAGCCCGAATGAGGGCCTTCCGCGTCGAGCAGACGCAGCATCGCCGGCCATTCCAGCACGCCGTAGGGACGGCGCGTGCCGGGCTGATAGAGATGCGCGGTATGCGCGAGTACGTTTTCGCCGGGCATGACGAGCTCGGTGCGCGCGGCCATGGCGTCGACCTGCGAGCGGCACGACAATTCGAGCTGATACATGGTGTTGAAGGCCTGCTGGATGGTCGCCCCGCAAGTGAGGAGGCCGTGGTTGCGCATAATGAGCGCATCGTGCGGCCCGAGATCCTCGACGATGCGCTCGCGTTCGTCGAGCTCCACCGCCGGCCCCTCGTAGTCGTGATAGACGATGTGGCCGACGAACCGGATCGCGGTCTGAGATAGCGGCAGCAGGCCGCATTTCATCGCCGACACCGCGATGCCGGCGCGGGTATGGGTGTGCAGCACGCAGGCGACATCCCGGCGCGCCTTGTGGATCGCACCGTGGATCACGTACCCCGACTTGTTTATGCCGTAGTCGGTATCCGGTTTCCAAATGATCTCGCCCTGGACATCGATTTTGGCGAGACCCGATGCCGTGATCTCCTTGTAGAGCATGCCGTAAAGATTAATCAGCAGATGGTCCTTGCTGCCCGGGATGCGCGCGGTGATGTGGTTGTAAATCAAGTCGGTCATGGCGTACTTGTCGACTTTTCGATAGCAGGCGGCGAGATCGACGCGCGCTTGCCACTCCTCGGGTGAAACCTCTGCGCGGATCGACTTGAACTCGGTCGTATAATTCATGGATAGTTTCCGGCGCTTTCCGCTATGGGACCTGATTCCGGCAGCATAACGCCGGCACATGGCCAAGGCCAACACCGGCAAAGAGGGAGGGCCCGCCATGGCGATCCGCGATATTCTGCGCAACACCGTCAAAGAGAAGCTCGCTCGCGGTGAGGTGGTCGCGTCCATGACGGTGCGGCTCGTGCGCACCGTCGAGATCGCGCGCATCGCGAACACCGCGGGCTTCGATACGCTCTATGTCGACCTCGAACATTCGAGCTTCTCGCTCGAGACTTGCGGGCAGATCTGCATGGCCGCGCTTGAGGCAGGGATCACGCCGTTCGTGCGCGTTCCCGCCAACACGCCGGATTACATTTCCCGGGTGCTCGACGGGGGCGCACTCGGCGTGATCGCGCCGCATATCCGCTCGGCGGAGGACGCAAGAGCCGTCGTCAAGGCTGCCAAATTCCCTCCGCTCGGCGAGCGATCGAACGCCGGCGGGTTGCCGCATCTTCATTTCCGCTCGTTCCCGGTGGCGGAAGCCTATGCCGCGCTCAACGACGCCACCATGGTCGTGGTACAGTTCGAGAGCGCGGCGGCGCTCGCGCAGGCCGAGCAGATCATCGCAGTCGATGGGATCGACATGGTGCTCATCGGTCTCAATGACCTCTTGGGGGACTTGGGCATTCCCGGCGAATACGACCACCCGCGGGTGCGTGAGGTCTATGCACAGACCATCGCCGCCTGCCGCAAGCGCAACAAGCACTGCGGCGTCGGGGGGCTTGCCACGCGTCCCGATCTCGCGGCCGAGTTCGTGAAAATGGGCGCGCGTTACGTATCGACCGGCACCGACCTCGGTTTCCTCATCGAAGCTTGCAACGCGCGTGCAAGGACGGTCAAGGAAATCAGGCTCTGACTGCGGTGCGGCGGAGAACTATCTGCGCCGAGGCCGCTGCAACGAACCGAATCGGTTCGCCGGAGGAGCCCGGCGAAAGCAAGCCTCGGTGCGAGAAGGCCAAACGAGAATTTCAACTGTCGGTCACGGCGCGGCGCACGGCTAGGCCATAACGGTGCAGATCGGTGCCGTGCACGTCGAGCCAAGCCTTGGCCCGCTGGACTTCCGGATACAGCCGCTTCACCAAGCGCCAGAACCGCAGCGAATGGTTGAGCTCCACGAGATGGCACACCTCGTGCGCGGCAAGGTAGTCGAGCACGAAGGACGGCGCGAGAATGAGGCGCCAGGAGAACGACAATACGCCCGTATTGGAGCACGAGCCCCACCGGCTGGATTGATCACGTACGCAGATCCGCTTGATCGGAAGACCGAGTTTGGCCGCATAATGACGACTTGCTGCCCCCAGATCGCGCTGCGCCTCGCGCTTCAAAAAGTCGCTGACGCGGCGCTCGACATGCGGTGGTTCGCCGGCGACGCAGAGCATGCGCTTGCCGCTCTCGTCGATCTCGGTCCATGCTGTGCCGCGCGCGCCACGGCGGTTGACGATGCGATGCGGCTCACCGCGTAGCGGCACTTCAAGCCCGTGCGCGAAAGGCGCCGCCTCCGGCAGCCGCTTGAGGCGCGCGGCGATCCACCCGCCGTGCTTTTGCGCGAACTCCTTCGCCTCCTTGAGGCTGCCCCGCGGCGGCATGGTGAGGATCACCTCGCGTGAGGCGGCATCGATACGCAACGTGTAGCGCCGCGCCTGGCGATGACGGCGCAGGCGCACGGGATAGATCGCTTGATCGAATACGACTTGGACCGCCGAGGGCTCGCTCGGACGGCGATAGAGCAACGCGCGAAGCGGCATTGGACCCACCCTGGAGCAACCCCGGCGAAATACTGCCATACGGGCAAGAGGCCACAGCGCACGGCGAACAAATAAAGCCTCTTGCCCCAGGAATGGGGGACTTTGAAGAATAAGCCTCTATATCTCGTGGGCTTCAAGAATTGAATACGCTTTCATAATTCGCCGACACGGCCTAAATTCACCGCCGCGCAGCGACTCGGTTTGGTGCTCCTGGGGCCCGGGAAAAATCGACTATTGGTTCAATGGTTTAGCAGCCATGGCCACGATGCTCCGCGTGACGAATCACGCGCAAAGCTCGGCAGGACGCGGCCCTGGAAGCATAAGGCGCGCCGTTGGCCTGGCCGGCCAGCGCCCCTTTTCGCGGCTTCTATTCGTTGGCCGCGCTGGCCATGGCCGGCGCCGACGTGGTTCGTAAGCCTGCCACGGCGATTTTGCTCGGCATGCGCCGACTGGCGCCCCGGGCGACTGCTGCATCGTTCGACAGCACGAAATCCGCGACACGGGGGGCAATCTCAGACCGAAACCGCGAGCCATTGAAGACGCCGTAGTGACCGACCGCCGGCTGCAGCCAGTGCGCCTTGCGCTCCGGCGGGATGTTGACGCACAGCCGGTGCGCCGCCTCGGTCTGACCGACGCCGGAAATATCGTCATTCTCGCCTTCCACCGTGAGCAAGGCGACGCGACGGATCTTCGTCGGATCGACGCGAATGCCGCGATGGGTCATCTCGCCCTTTGGCAAGGCATGACGCACGAATACCGTGTCGACCGTCTGCAGATAGAACTCGGCCGCGAGATCCATGACCGCGAGATATTCATCGTAGAACTCGCGATGTTTCTGCGCGGAGTCACCGTCGCCCTGTACGAGATGAAGGAAGAGGTTGCGATGCGCCTCGATGTGGCGATCGAGATTCATGCTCACGAAGCCGTGCAGCTGCAGAAACCCCGGATAAACATCGCGCATGAACCCGGGGTTTGGAAACGGCACCTTGGTGATGACGTTGCGGCGGAACCAGTCGGCGCCGCGCCGTTCCGCATGGATGTTCACCACCGTCGGATTGACGCGGGTATCAATAGGACCGCCCATCAGCACCATGGAATGGGGGACGTAAGGGTCGTCGTCAGCCTCCATACAGGCGACCGCCGCGAGGACTGGGACCGAAGGCTGGCATACCGCAAGCACGTGTACGTCGCCGGCGAGCAAATGCAGGATCGAGATCAGGTAATCGATGTAGTCGTCGAGATCGAACGCACCTTGCGATACCGGGACCATCCGCGCGTCCACCCATTCGGTGAGGTAGACGTCGTGATTTGGCAAAAAGGCCTCCACCGTGCCGCGCAAGAGGGTCGGGTAGTGCCCCGACATGGGCGCGACGATGAGCAGGCGCGGCTGAGGCCGGCGGGGTGGGCGGTCGAAGGCGCGCTCGAAGTGCAGGAGCCGACAGAACGGGCGCTCCCATAGGACCGAGATTCGGACAGGGACGCGCTCCCCGCCGACCACGGTCGAGGTGATGTTCCATTCCGGCTTGCCGTAGCGGCGGGTCGAGCGCTCGAAGAGTTCGAGTCCCGCAGCCATGGTCTTGCCGAAGGCGGTATAGGACAGAGGGTTGGCCGGATTGCGAAAAAACAGCCGCGCGGCGTCGGCGAAGGCACGCGAGGGATTGAGCGCGGCCTGGCTCATTTCATAGAGCCAGTAGGCCGGCGCCGCATACATCGGGCCAGTGTCGCCCGTTGCGGGCGGCGCGCCGCCGAATTCGCCAATCGCCATTGACCCGGCCCTCAGCGGCTTTTGCCGCACTGCAGCATACTGTCGTGGATCTGACATATAGTCAATGTCTCCGGCCGGTTATCCACCCGTTGCCGCAACGTAGATAATGATTTCGGCCCGCGCGGCGCTTTTGCGCCGCAGCAACGCTGGCATGACAAATTCGCTGGGAACCAGGATTATTCGCCGGTCTGCAGCAATGAGCCGACCCGCCGTGCGCTCTTGAGCAGTTGCAGGAAGACCAACACTCCGGCGCCGAAGTAGAGCGCGTTGAGCACAAACGCCTCAAGCATAAGATCGGCGCGTATAACGTGCTCCATCAGCAGCGCACGCATGCCCTCGAAGACATAGGTCGGCGGCAGCGTCCACGCGAGCACTTGCAGCCAATCCGGCAACACGCTGACCGGATAATAGACGCAAGTGAGCGGCATCAGCACGAACATTAGCGTCCAGGCGAGCGATTCGGCGCCCATGCCATTGCGCAACAGCACACCCGCGACGACGATGCCGACGGCCCAACTCGTCAGGATCAAATTCAAAAAAAAGGCCGCGAGCGCGAGCCCGAGGCTGTAGACATTGAAGCCGAAGAAGGCCATCGCCAGGAACGTCACCGGCAGCATCCCGATGGCGAGTCGGATCAGGCTCATGATCATCAGCGCGCAGACGAACTCGATCGGCCGCAGCGGGCTGATCATCAGGTTGGTCAGGTTGCGCGACCACATCTCTTCCAGGAACGACACCGAGAAGCCGAGCTGGCCACGGAACAGCACGTCCCACATCAGCACTGCGGCGATGAAGACGCCGCTGGCGCGCGCGAAAAATCCGGAATTCTGGGCGATGTAGAGTTGCAGAAAACCCCAGACGAAAAGCTGCACCGCCGGCCAGTAGATCAGCTCGAGAAGCCGAGTCCAGGACGAGCGCAACAGATAAACATAGCGCCGCACCATCGCGGCGATGCGATGCGGTGCCAAGGTCACAGCACTGATCGAAGGCGCCCTCATTGCGCCGCCTCGCGCGCCTCGCCGCGGCCGCGCGCGACGTCGAGAAACACCTCTTCCAGGGTCTCGCGGCCGTAGCGGACCAACAGCCGCTGCGGCGTGTCGTCGTCTTCGATGTGCCCCCGCTTCATGATGATGACGCGCTCGCACAGGCGCTCGACCTCGGCCATGTTGTGCGAGGCGAGCAGCACGGTGGTGCCTCTCTCTTTGCGAAACCGCTCGAGGTGACCGCGCACCCAATCGGCGGTGTCGGGGTCGAGCGAGGCGGTGGGCTCGTCGAGAAGCAGCACCCGGGGAGAATTGATCAGCGCCTTGGCAAGCGCGACCCGGGTCTTCTGCCCGGCGGAGAGCTTGCCGGTCGGCCGGTCGAGAAATTCCGAGAGATCGAGTTCGCGCGCGAGCGCCGCAATGCGGCCGCCGAGGTCCTCCACGGCGTAGAGCAGCCCGAATACCTTGAGGTTCTGCCGCACCGTCAGCCGGTGCGGCATGTCGACGTATGGACTCTCGAAATTCATCTCGTGCAGCACCTGGTAGCGCTGGCGCGGCATCTCGGCGCCGAGCACTTTCACCGTGCCGGAGGTCGGCATGATCAGACCCATGACCATGGCGAGGGTGGTGGTCTTGCCGGCGCCGTTGCCGCCGAGCAGCCCGGTGATGGAACCGGGCTCGAGCGCGAAAGAAATGCCGTCGACCGCGCGGGTGGTCTTGTAGACCTTCACCAGCTGGTCGACGGCAATGGCGGGCTCGACGGTTTTCAACATGAGGTCGCCCTGCGCGGAACCGCAGATGTGGCGCGGCGCCGCGCACGAGGCAAGAGGCATCGCGGCAATTGGCCCGCGCGCCGAAGCGCCTGTCGATGTTGAGCACATGCGGCGAAGGCGTACATTGTTGGATATGAGCGACCAACCTGCCGAGGAAGCCCACCGGACCGGACGCAGCGTACGCCTCGACACCCTGGTGCGGCTGCGCTGGCTTGCGGTCATCGGCCAGAGCACCGCCGTGCTGGTGGTCTATTTTGGGCTAGAGTACGAGCTGCCGATCTGGCCGTGCCTCGCAGTGATCGCGCTCGCCGCCTGGCTCAACGTCGCGCTGCGCATTCGCTTCCCGATGACCCAGCGGCTCGAGCCGGACCGGGCGGCATGGCTGCTTGCCTTCGACATCGCCGAGCTCGCGGTGCTCTTGTTCTTCACCGGGGGGCTCGAGAACCCGTTCGCGTTTCTTTTCCTCGGACCTGTTCTGATCTCGGCCACAGCATTGCCGGCGCGAATGACGCTGATGCTCGGCGGCTTCACCGTTGCCTGCGCCACCGTGCTCGTGTTCGTGCACGAGCCGCTACCGTGGGACACCGAGCCGCCGCTCGAACTGCCCGCGACCTACGTCATGGGGGTGTGGCTTTCGCTATTGCTCGCAATCGCCTTCATCGGCCTGCATGCCTGGCAGATCACCGAGGAATCCCGCCAGCTTGCCGACGCGCTGGCGGCGACCGAATTGGTGCTTGCACGCGAACAGCACCTCTCGCAGCTCGATGGGCTGGCCGCCGCCGCCGCCCATGAACTGGGCACACCGCTTGCAACGATCACGCTTATCGCCAGGGAACTGCAGCTCGCGATCAAGCCCGGTTCCGAGCATGCGGAGGACGTGCGCCTCTTGAACGAGCAGGCCAAGCGCTGCCGCGCCATTCTGGCGAAACTGACCGAGCTCTCGAGCGGTGCGCCCTTCGACCGCATGAAGCTGTCGACGCTGATCGAAGAGGTGGTTGCGCCGCATCGGAACTTCGGCGTTGCCATAAGCGTCGCGTTATCGGCGGGCGAGACGGCCGAACCCGTCGGCGGCCGCAATCCTGCGATCCTCTACGGCCTCGGTAACCTGCTCGAGAACGCGATCGATTTCGCCCACGAGCGGGTCGAGGTCGCTGCCTCCTGGAGCGGTCAGGATGTCGCCGTCAGTATCACCGACGATGGTCCGGGCTTCGCACCCGAGGTTATGGACCGCATTGGCGAGCCCTATGTCACAAACCGCCGGCGGCAAAACCTGAACGGCGAGGCGAGCGGGCTTGGGCTTGGCTTTTTCATCGCCAAGACCTTGCTGGAGCGCTCGGGCGCTACGCTCGACTTCGAGAACCGCGCATTTCCCGATCGAGGCGCGATCGTGCGTGTGCGCTGGGGCCGCAGCGACTTCGAACGCGCGATGGCGTTCGCATCGTGAGAGTTGGCCCCTAAAGCACTGCCGGTCCGTGTCTTTTCCTCAACCGCCTTCATTCACCCGCGTTCATTATCGATTATTCACTTGAGGTTGGGCGGCAGCTTCCTAGATTACCTGCACAAAGTTGGGGCAAATCGTCGCTGCGCCTCACCCGGTGCAGCGGCGCCACGTCGTGGAGGCGTACATGGCGATGGCCGATTTGGTCGCGGCGATGCCGGCCGATCGCTCGCTGCTAATCGTGGAGAACGACAAGTCCTTTCTGCAGCGGCTCGCCCGCGCCATGGAAGGCCGCGGCTTCACCGTGACCACCGCCGAGTCGGTAGCGGACGGGCTCGCCCAACTCGAGACGATATCTCCGGCCTTCGCCGTCGTGGACATGCGGCTCGAGGACGGCAACGGCCTCGACGTCATTTCCGCCCTCAAGCGCCGTCGCCCCGATGCGCGTGCCATCATCCTCACCGGTTACGGCAACATCGCAACCGCGGTGAACGCGGTGAAGCTCGGTGCCGTCGACTATCTATCAAAGCCGGTGGATGCCGATGACGTGGTCGCAGCGCTGCTCGCGCTCGACGGCCGCAAAGCCGAGCCGCCGCAAAACCCGATGTCGGCCGATCGAGTCCGTTGGGAGCACATTCAGCGCATCTACGAACTCTGCGGCCGCAACGTCTCCGAGACGGCGCGCCGGCTCAACATGCATCGCCGCACCCTGCAGCGCATTTTGGCCAAGCGCGCGCCGAAGTGACCGGGCGGTCGTAAGCCGCGATTCGCAACCAAGATTTGAGCGCTCAGTCCGGGGCCACTGATCTCGAATACGAACCTTCTGGATCCGCCAGCGCGGAGAGGCGTAGCGCCGCCGCCCGCGCGAAGGCGAGCGTCATGGCCTTGCGGGTGGCGGCATGCAGTCGGTGCTCGGGCGCCTCGCATACGATCGATGCGCCGTAGGCATCGGCAACGATCAGACCGACGTCGAGCGGAAAGATATCGCACGGCACCTCGAGCGTGGTCGCGAAAAACAGCCGATCACAATGCAGGCGATAATCCATCCACTTCTGGTCAGCGCGAAAGTCAGCGATTGACGACTTGATCTCGACGATCCACACGTCGCCGTTGGCACCAAGCGCCACCAAATCGGCGCGCCGGCCGGACGCCAGCGGGAGTTCGCTTACCGCAGAGAATCCCAGCGAATGCAGAAGCCGCGTGGTGCCGCGCGCGATCGCGAGCGCGGTCGGTGATTGCCGGCCATCAACCGGCAGCGCGGCGGTGAGCGAACTGACACTCATCGAATGAATCAGCCCCGGCAAGGGTACGCTCGTGCTTAGAGGACGAAGCCGAACGCCACGCACTACGCTGCACTCCCAGCCCGTCCCGCAAGGGGATCATGTGGTGCGCTCTCAAATCTACTTGCCCGGCCACAACTCGATCAACAGCAGACAGAGCCGGGAGCGCCTTCCGCCAAAAGGCAAGGGCGCATGGCCAAGCTCCCAATTTATCGCGAGCGCTGAAAAGCACGCTTGTTGCAGCCCGACCGCCGTGGAATTTGGCTCATCGGGCGGCCGAGCTTGCCTGGGCGCGATCGGCGAAAGCGGCGGCAAGCGCATCCCGCTGCGCCACGATGATGCCACGCTCGGTGATGAGCCCGCTGACAAGGCGAGCCGGCGTCACGTCGAAGCCATAGTTCGCAACCATCGAGCCTTCCGGCACGATGCGCACCTTCTCGACGCGACCGTCGGCGGTGCGGCCGGTCACGGTGGCCACTTCGTCGGCGGCGCGCTGTTCGATCGGAATCGCGGCAACCCCGTTCGAGACCGAAAAGTCGATGGTCGGCGACGGCAGCCCGACGTAGAACGGCACCCCATTGTCCTTGGCGGCGAGCGCCTTGAGGTAGGTACCGATCTTGTTGCAAACGTCGCCGTCGGCGGTGACGCGGTCCGCCCCCACCAGCACCATATCGACCATACCGTGCTGCATCAGGTGACCGCCGGTATTGTCCGCGATCACCGTGTGCGGAACTCCGTGCTGGCCGAGCTCCCAAGCGGTGAGCGCGGCGCCTTGGTTGCGCGGGCGCGTCTCGTCGACCCATACGTGGAGCGCGACGCCGCGATCGTGGGCCACATAGACCGGCGCCAAAGCGGTTCCGAAATCGACAGTGGCAAGCCAGCCCGCGTTGCAGTGCGTGAGCACTTGCGCGGGCTGGCCCGCCTTCTTGTTCGCGGCGATTGCGGCGATCAAGTTTGCGCCATGGCGGCCGATCGCCTGATTGATGGCCACATCTTCCTCGCAGATCTCGGCCGCGCGGCGATAGGCGGCGCCGAGCCGTTCCTCGCGAGGGCGGTTGCGCACCGCCGCCACCATTTCGTCGAGGGCCCATTTGAGGTTGACGGCGGTCGGACGCGTGGCGGCAAGCGTTGCGCAGGCCCGCTCGAGCGCTTCATCGGAGGCATCTGCCCGCAGCGCCAGTGCCACACCATAAGCCGCCGTCGCTCCAATGAGCGGCGCACCGCGTACCTGCATGGTGGCGATCGCGCGCGCGACGTCCTGCAGGCTTGACAGGCAGACGGTCGTGAACTGGTGCGGCAGCGCGGTCTGGTCGATGATGCCGACCGACCAGCCATCCGGCTCGACCCAGATGGTACGCATATCCTTGCCGTCGACTTTCATGGCGCCAGAGATAGCTGCGATTCATCCAAAGGCAAGGCTCCCCGCGATGCGCAAGAGGTGATAGAGAGGCATGGGGGAGAGCGCATGCCGGTCGATTACGAGGCGGAATACAACAACCGCGCCCGAGTGCCCGAGCATCCCGAAATCTTCGCGCGCTGGACGCGGGAGGCGGAGGATTACCGGGCCGAAGCGATGAAGGAACGGCGCGCCGAGCTCGGATTGAGCTATGGCTCGTCGCTGCGTCAATTCATCGACCTGTTTTCACCGCGGCGCGGCGTGACTACGCCGCTCGCGCTGTTCATCCATGGCGGTTACTGGCGCTCGCTCGATCCCTCGCTGTTCAGCCACATGGCGCGCGGGCTCAATGCCCATGGCGTCGCGGTCGGCGTGGTCGGGTACGATCTCTGTCCGGAAGTGACCATCGCCGACATTATCGACCAGATCCGCCACGCATGTCTGTTCCTGTGGCTGCGCACGGGTGAGCGCATGTTGATCTATGGCCACTCAGCGGGTGGGCATCTCGCCGCCGCAATGGTGGCGACCGACTGGCAGTCGCTCTATCCAAAGGCGCCGGCCGACCTGGTGCCGGCCGCCTACTCGATCTCGGGCCTTTTCGATCTCACCCCGCTCGTCGGCATTGCCATGGCGCAAGATCTGCGCCTCGACGAGGCTGAAGCGCGCCGCGTTTCGCCGTTGTTCTGGCCGGCGCCGAAAGGACGCGCATTCGATGCGGTCGCAGGGGCGCTCGAATCGAGCGAGTTCTTGCGCCAGAGCCGCACCGTCGCCGACAGCTGGGGCAAGGCCGGCGCGCAAACCAGCTACGAGGCGATCGCCGGGACGAACCATTTCACGGTGATCGATGAGCTGGCGGATCCGCAAAGCGAGATGGTCGGCCGCCTTGTGGCGCTCGCACCGCGCCAAAAATAGGCGGCTTGGCGGCAAGCGCCGGGCAGCCGTTCACTCGCCAACAAATCGCAGCGCAGTCCTGTTGTTCGGATGCGACCCACATCCTCCGTTCGCCCCCGCGCAAGCGGGGGGTCCAGGGCCACGGACTGCGGCCCCTGGGTTCCCGCTTACGTGGGAACGAACGGAGTGAGTTGCGCGGGTCGAGCTTCCGGAACTAACGGTCGGAAAAGGCCTGAATGCCCGTCTGCGCGCGACCGAGGATCAGCGCGTGAATGTCGTGCGTGCCTTCATAGGTATTGACGGTCTCGAGATTGCACAGCACGCGCATGACGTGGAACTCGTCCGAGATGCCGTTGCCACCGTGGATGTCGCGCGCCAAGCGCGCGATGTCGAGCGCCTTGCCGCAATTGTTGCGCTTGAGCAGCGACACCGCCGCCGGCGCGGCGCGTCCCCGCTCAAACAGCCGGCCCAGCCGGAGCGCCGCATGCAGGCCGAGCGTGATCTCGGTCTGCATATCGGCGAGCTTCTTCTGGATGAGTTGATTGGCGGCGAGCGGACGACCGAACTGCTTGCGGTCGAGCGCGTATTGCCGGGCCCGATGCCAGCAGAACTCCGCTGCGCCGATTGCTCCCCAAGCGATGCCGGCGCGCGCGACGTTGAGGCAGCCGAAGGGACCCGCAAGCCCCCTGGCCTTTGGCAATAGGTTCTCCTCGGGCACGAAGGCGTCTTCGAGCACGAGCTCGCCGGTGATCGAGGTGCGCAGTGAAAGCTTGCCCTCGATCTTGGGCGTGGACAGACCTTTTGTGTCGCGATCCACCAGGAAACCACGGATGACGCCGTCGAGCTTGGCCCACACCACTGCGAGGTCGGCGACTGGCGCGTTGGTGATCCACATTTTCGTACCGGTGAGCCGGTACCCACCGGGCGCCTTTTGCGCGCGCGTGACCATTGAGCCTGGATCGGAACCGTGATCCGGTTCGGTAAGGCCGAAGCATCCGACGATCTCGCCCAACGCGAGCTTCGGCAAATAGCGCTTGCGTTGCGCTTCGCTGCCATAGGCGAAGATCGGGTGCATGACGAGCGAAGACTGCACCGACATGGCCGAACGGTAGCCGGAATCGACGCGCTCGATCTCACGCGTGATCAGCCCGTAAGCCACATAGCCGAGCCCGGCGCCGCCGTACTCTTCTGGAATGGTCGGGCCGAGCAGGCCCAGCGCCCCCATCTCCGAGATGATACCGCGATCGAAGCGCTCCTCGCGATTGTCCATGAGCACGCGCGGGAACAGCTTGTCCTGGGCATAGCCGCGCGCGGTGTCGCGCACCATGCGCTCTTCTTCGCTAAGCTCGCTTTCAAGGTCGAGCGGGTCTTCCCAGTTGAATACGGCTTCCTCGCGTTGCGGTGCCGAAGGAACCTTGCGCGTCTCTGCGGTCTGCGTCATCGGATGCTCCCACGGCTGCGCTGACGCGTTCTTCCCGGCAAGCCGGGTCTCCGCCTGGGTCGCGCTCGGCTTTGCCGGAAGACGCCTGTCTTCATGCCCACGTTCATTCGCTTAATTCAAGGCCCCTCAGCGATCGCACGCTGGCGAAGAGGCCCGCAATCGCCCGCGCCCAATTTCCGGGCCTCGGCAGCAAACGGGCACGGCTGGACCATGCTTCTTCACGCCGCTTCCCGCAATTGCCGGACGGGGGGCGATCGGCTAATGACGTGCCTTAGCGCGCCCGTAGCTCAGCTGGATAGAGCGCTGCCCTCCGAAGGCAGAGGTCGTGAGTTCGAATCTCGCCGGGCGCGCCATCGCGAGGCTCAACACCCTTTCGAATTTTTCGGGATGTTCATCCGCCGAGCGTGCAGCACTCAGAACGCGCGCGCCGGTGCAACGACCAAATTGGCTCACCCGTCATGCCGTCCGGGAATGCCGGGACGGACCATTGCCATGCCATAAGCACACCGAGCAGCCCGCGTGTGAACGCCACCCGCGTGCACACGAAGCACGCGCAGCGGAGACTTACAGCGCGGACGCTGCTCGCGCCATCGCGTTCGCAACGAGCGCGCGTCTTGGATTTCCTTCCGGCAAAGAGCCGAGAGCGATGAGCGAAGCGAGCGGCCTGATCGTATCTGCGAACGGCGCGCGACGGGAGCATGTCCCGCTCGGCATTCTCTACATGGTCGGCGCGACCATCGTGTTCGCCGTTTCGAGCGCGGTCTCGAAATGGCTGGTGGCAAGCTACCCGATCGGCGAGGTTCTCTTCACCAGAACCCTGGTTGCGTTCATCAGCTGCGCGCTCTTCATCATGCCACAGACCGGGCTTGCCGTCTTTCGCACGCGGCGGCTGCCCCATCACGTGATGCGTTCGGTGTCGCAGGGTTGCTCGCAGACGTTTCTGCTGATCGCCTTCAGCCTGATGCCGCTTGCCGGCGCTATCGCCATCAACTTCTCCGCGCCGCTATTCACGGCTCTCATCTCCGCGCTGCTGCTCAAGGAGACGGTGGGGCCGGCGCGCTGGCTCGCGTTGCTCGTGGGCTTTTGCGGCGTGCTCATCGTCACCCATCCAGGAGCAGGAACGTTCGAGATCGGCGCGCTGTTCGCATTGGCCAATGCCGTGCTCTACGGGTCGGTCACCGTGGGCGTGCGAGGCATGACCGCAACCGAATCGGCGGAGACATTGATCCTTTATCAACTCGCGCTGCTCACGGGGTTTTTTGCGCTGTTCCTGCCCTGGACGTGGACCTCGCCGACCCCGGCCGATGCCGGCTGGATCGTCTTCAACGGCGTCTCCAACGCGGTGGGACAATATTGGTGGACGCGCGCGCTCCACCTTGCCCCGGCTTCCGCCGTCGCCCCGTTCAATTATCTCTCGCTGGTGTGGGCGAGCATCTTGGGGTTCGCGATCTGGGGTGACGTGCCGACGGTCTCGCTGGTGATCGGTTCGGCGGTCGTGGTTGCATCCGGTCTGTTCCTGTTCTGGCGCGAGAGCAACGCTCGGCAGGCTAAGCTGCCCGCGAACGAGTGAGTTCCCCAGCTTACACCTGGCTTCGTGCAATCGGCACGGGCGCGCGATCGCCTCGCATCGCAGCGCAACAGCGAGTCACAACTTATGCGACTTTTTGCCACCTATCCTTTGTTGCGGCCGCGCTTCACGTTTTTCCAATTGCGACGACTTCCATGATGGCGGCGTGGAGGGAGGAAAACATCTTGAGCCACGGCAGCGGCGCCAGATAACAAGAGTCCGCACGGGGTGGGGCGAAGCACGTGACCTACCAATGGGTCGATTGTGAGCGCGCGTTCATCGCAGACCGTTACGATCGCATTGCCGGCCTGATCGGGCTGTTCGACCGCTTGTTGTTCCTTCCGCCGGACCTGCGCAGGCGCGCGGCCGCTTGCTTGAATCTGAAACCCGGTGACCGTGTGCTTGAAATCGGATGCGGCACCGGCCGCAATTTTCCGTTCTTGCGCGAGGCCGTTGGGCCGGCCGGCAAAATCTACGGAGTCGATCTATCACGAGGAATGCTGCGCAGGGCGCGAGCGCTTTGCCGACGCGAACACTGGAGAAACGTCCATCTGACCCAGTGCGACGCCAGCGAGTACATCCCTTGTGAACCGCTCGACGGCATCCTCTTCAGCCTTTGTTACAATACGATGCCACACCACCTCGTGGTGCTGCGCCATGCGTGGAAGCACCTGCGTCCGGGCGGCCGCATCGTCATCATGGACGGCAAGCTTCCGCACGGGCTCGGCGGGAAGCTCGTGCTGCCGTTCTGCCTCTGGCTCATGCGGCACACCGTGTTGGGGAACCCCTTTATCGAGCCTTGGAACCATCTCGCCGCGACCGCCGACGAGTTCGAGATGGAAGAGTTTGTGTTCGGCGCCTGGTACGTGTGCTGGGGAACGAAATCCGCCCATGTAGAGACGACCGCGGCGGAGCACCTCATCGCAGCGGAGTGAGAACGCCGGCGATAGCGCTGACCTGTCGCGTGAGCCTCAAGCCAGTTCATTGGACGATCCCGCGCGCTCGCCGTCTGCGAACCGCACGAGCTTGACTGCCTTGCACCAATGGATCGAAGATGTGGCGCGCGCGGCAGACTGCCGTGCGCATTGCGCCGCCCCAGAGTACAAAGGCACCAGCATTGTCATTCAAACGCGTCGGTGCCTTGCTTTGGCTGTGCTGGGCCGCCGTTTGCGGTACCAACGCGACGCCGCTTGCTTTCGGCATGACCCCTGAGCAGGCTTCAATCGCGCTCGGGATGCCGCTGGTCTATTACTCCGGACGGGCTGGCTCGGAAATTTATGTCGCCTACGGATCGCCGGGTATTCCCGGCTTCTATCCGGTGGATTCCGCCCTCGCCCTGCAGTTTCGAAACGGTCAACTCACGGGATGGAAGAAGGATTGGCGCTTGCGCCGTCCATGGCCGTTCTGACGAGCGCATGCCGGCACGGCCCCACGTCGCCCTTTCCGTCCTCGATCTGTCGCCGGTAGCCGCGGGCTCCTCCGGCGCCGTCTCCCTGCGCAATTCACTCGACCTCGCGCGGCTCGCCGACCGCCTTGGCTACACGCGCTATTGGGTCGCCGAACATCACAACCTGCCGGCGATCGCGAGTTCCGCACCCGAGATCATGATCGGGCAGATCGCGGCGGCGACCGAGCGCATGCGGGTGGGTTCCGGCGGTGTCATGCTGCCCAACCACGCGCCGCTCATGGTGGCTGAACGCTTCAAGGTGCTCGAGGCGTTGTTTCCCGGCCGCATCGATCTCGGGCTCGGCCGCGCGCCCGGCACGGATCCGGTCACGTCCTATGCGCTGCGGCGGCGGCAGCAGGGTTTCGGCGAAGACGACTTTCTGGAGCGGTTTCAGGAGCTTCTCCTGTTCGAAAACGATGCCTTTCCGCAAAGTCATCCGTTCCGTTCCGTGCGGGCGATGCCGCAGGACGTCGCGCTGCCGCCGATCTGGCTCCTCGGATCGAGCGGCTACAGTGCGCAGCTCGCCGCTACCGTGGGGGCAGGATTTTCCTTCGCGCACCATTTCGCCGATCACGACGCAGCCGCAGTGATCGCGAGCTATCGCGATGGGTTTAAGCCGTCATCGGCGCGAAAGACGCCCTACGCTATCCTAGCCTGCGCTGCGGTCTGCGCGGACAGCGAGGCCGAAGCGGAACGACTTGCCTCCACTATTGATCTCAACTTCGTGCGACGCAGCCGTGGCGAATATGCGCCGCTGGCAAGCCCGGAAGAGGCAGCCGCCTATCCTTATTCGCCGGCTGAAACGCGCGCTGATCGCGCGCAATCGCAGCCGGGTGTTCGTCGGCACCAAGGCGACCGTGCTGGAGCGACTCTCGCCCCTGATCAGCGCCACCAAAGCCGACGAAGTCATGATCACCACCATGGTCCACGACCACGCTGCCCGTCGGCGCTCTTACGAATTGCTCGCGGAGGCGTTTGGGCTGCACCCTTGAGGCCCTCCCCGCCGCGCATCCCTCCTGCCGGTTGCGTTGCGGCTGGGAAAGCGTGAAATTGCGCGGCGCGGCGCCGGGACGCCATGTCGCGCCGGCAGCATTCACAGGAGGTCGTCTTGGGTAAACAGTTCTCGCTTACGTCAGCCGATAAATTTCAGTTGGGTGCCTATCGGGCCGATCCGTCGGGCCCGGCAAAAGGCGGAATCGTCGTGATCCAGGAAATCTTCGGCGTCAATCACCACATCCGGGCGGTCTGCGACCGACTCGCGGGCGACGGTTATACCGCGGTGGCGCCGGCCTTGTTCGATCGTCAGCAGAAGAACTTCGAATCCGGTTACAGTCCGGACGAAATCGCGAATGCGCGCAAATTCGTCGCCAACCCCGATTGGAGCGCCATGCTGCGCGATACGCAGGCCGCAATCGATGAGCTCAAGAAGGACGGCCCGGTCGCCATTATGGGCTTTTGCATGGGTGGCACGATCGCCTTCCTAGCAGCTTGCAAGCTCAATGGCCTCTCGGCCGCAGTCTGCTATTACGGCGGGCAGATTGCCAAGAATGCCGACGAGAGGCCGAAGGTGCCCACGCAGATGCATTTCGGCGACCAGGATGCGTCGATCCCGATGAGCGACGTCGAGACGATCAAGAAAAAGCGCGGTGGTGACAGCGAGATTTACGTCTATGCGGGCGCGGGGCACGGTTTCCATTGCGACGAGCGCGGGAGCTTTCATGAAGCGAGTGCCAAGACCGCCTGGCAGCGAGCGATGGACTTTCTCAAGAAGCACGTCAAGAAGTGACGTGGGCGTAGCACGCAGCATCCATCGCCGTATTATTTGATGGATGCGCGGGTCGAGCCCGCGCATCGCGTCCCGGACAATAACTCGCCTGCGGGAGCGTCGTGCGCCGTTAAGCCGGCGCCGCGGCAACGCCGACCGGACAGCTCACGCCCGTGCCGCCGAGGCCGCAATAGCCCATCGGATTCTTCGCCAGATACTGCTGATGGTAGTCCTCGGCAAAATAAAATGCAGGCGCATCGAGGATTTCGGTGGTGATGGCACCAAAGCGCCGCGCCTTGAGTTGCTCGCCATACATTTCTTTCGATGCTTCCGCGGTCCGGCGCTGGTCGGCAGTGAAGGTATAGAGGCCGGAGCGATACTGCGTGCCCACGTCGTTGCCCTGGCGCATGCCCTGGGTCGGATCGTGATTCTCCCAGAACGTTTTGAGCAGCCGCTCATAGGATATCTTGTTCGGGTCATAGACCACGAGCACCACCTCGTTGTGACCGGTGCGGCCGGAGCAAACCTCCTCGTAAGTTGGATTAGGCGTATAGCCGCCGGCATAGCCGACAGCAGTGATGTGAATGCCTTCGCCCAATTCCCAAAACTTGCGCTCGGCGCCCCAGAAGCAGCCCATCCCGAACATTGCCATTTCGAAGCCCGCCGGGTATGACCCCTGCAGCGGCCTGTGAAAGATGAAATGCTCCCGCGCGGTCGGAATCGGTGTCGGGCGGCCGGGCAGCGCCTCGGCCGCGGACGGCATTGCAAGCTTCTTGTTGAACATGAACATGGCGACGTCTCCGCTGGTGCTAAGCCAATATAGGGGCGGCGCCGCCCGCGCGCATCTGCGTTAGGCGCCGCTCACCCATCACATTGCAGCCAGGCCGAGCAGAGAGCCGGGTCACGGCCACGCGAGTAGAGACCAGCGTGGTTGGCATCCCTATATCGCCCGTGCCGAGGAAACCCTATGCTGCCGCTGCATGAACGCCGACCCATTTCCGAGGACGGCGATGACCAAAGCCGGAGGAACCGCGAATGCGTAGTCTTGTCGTGATCTCTGCGTGTGCCGCGCTCGTGATCGGCTCTGCCGCGCAAGCGCAACAGGCCGCTCCGCCGGCCGCGCCGCCGCCCTATGGCGAATCGATCAATCTCGAGCAGGCGAGGACGATCGTCGACGCCGCCATGGCCGAGGCCAGGAAGAACAACTGGCTTATGGCGATCACGGTGGTCGGCCCGGCAGGTGACCTCGTCTATTTCGCCAAAATGGACAACACGCAACATGCCTCCGTCACGATCTCGCAGCACAAGGCGCGTGCGGCTGCGATCTTTCGGCGGCCGACCAAAGCTTTCGAGGAGAACCTCGGTAAGGGCTTCGAATTCCTCTATCAGCTGACGCTTGACGGCATGATCGGCTCGCAGGGCGGGGTGCCGCTGATCTCTGGCGGCAAGCTCATTGGGGCGATCGGCTGCAGCGGCGGCGCGGGGCCGCAAGATCTGCAGACCTGCATGGCCGGCGTTAATGCCCTGAAATAGCAACGCAGGCGAGACAATTGGATGACGGGCTGCGGCCGCCTGCCCCCAGCCCGGCTTAATCCCGCGCGTAGCCAATGAGCGGTTTTTTCTTTCGTCCGAGCAGGATCAGGATGGCGCCGATGATGGCGAGCACGAGCGAGACCGGCTGATCGAGAAAGTAGGGCTGAACGAGGCCGTGCCAGACCCATGTCCCGACACGGCGCTCGACCTCCGGCTGCAGCGATGTGAGCGAGTTTTGATGGATGTTCGACCAGGTGGACTCCACGGTGCTGATATAGACGGTCTGGTCGGCGATGGATTTGGTGCCGTCATAGACCAAGAAAATGAATCCGAGGGCAAGCGACAACAGACCGACGAACCTCAGAACAAACCGGATCATGACGTTCTACGCGCGAACATGCACTGCCCCGTTACCGCTTACCCCGCTCGCGGGTCCCGTTCAATTGGCCTCTCGCTCTCGCCGTTCGCAAGACTGCGGAGGATGGCAGCGTGCCAGGCGAGGCCTTTTGTCGCTTGCCTTGAGCAAGGGTAGCGCGATCCGGTAGCTTGGAAAGGCAATCCGGCCGAGGCCTTAAGGGGTTGAGATGTCCTCCAAAATCGATGGCCGCGGGATACGACCGACATTTACCGACCAGGAAGCGCTGCTGTTCCATAGCCAGGGCCGTCCGGGCAAGCTCGAAGTGGTGGCCACCAAGCCGATGGCCACCCAGCGCGATCTGTCATTGGCTTATTCGCCCGGCGTGGCCGTTCCGGTGCTGGCCATTGCCGAGGACGAGGATCGTGCCTTCGATTACACCACCAAGGGCAATTTTGTCGCCGTCATCACCAATGGCACCGCCATTCTAGGCCTTGGGAATCGGGGCGCGCTGGCAGCCAAACCGGTGATGGAAGGCAAGGCGGTTCTCTTCAAGCGCTTCGCCGATATCGATTCCATCGATCTTGAAGTTTCCTCCGAAGACCCCGATGAGATCGTCAATTGCGTCAAACTGCTCGGCAAGAGCTGGGGCGGTATCAATCTCGAGGATATTCGCGCCCCGGAATGCTTCATCATCGAGCAACGATTGCGGGAGTTGCTCGACATTCCGGTGTTCCACGACGATCAGCACGGCACCGCGATCATTGCGGCGGCCGGCCTGATGAATGCGCTGGATCTGACCGGACGCGATATCAAATCGACCAAGCTCGTGTGCAACGGGGCCGGCGCCGCCGGCATCGCCTGCCTCGAACTGCTCAAAGCGATCGGATTCACCCCCGACAACATCATTCTCTGCGACACGAAAGGCGTCATTTATCAGGGTCGCACCGAGGGCATGAACCAGTGGAAATCGGCGCATGCGGTGAAAACGTCGTCCCGGACGTTGGCCGAGGCGCTGGCGGGCGCCGATGTCCTCTTCGGATTGTCGGTTAAAGGCGCGGTGACCAAAGAGATGGTGAAGTCGATGGCGGCAAAGCCGATCATCTTCGCCATGGCCAATCCCGATCCGGAAATTACCGCCGAGGAGGTGGCGGAGGTACGCAACGACGCCATCATGGCGACGGGACGTTCCGACTACCCCAATCAGATCAACAACGTGCTCGGCTTTCCCTATATCTTCCGCGGCGCGCTCGACGTGCGCGCGACCGCCATCAACATGGAGATGAAGATTGCCGCCGCGAAGGCGCTCGCGGCGCTCGCGCGAGAGGATGTTCCCGACGAGGTCGCCGCGGCGTATGGCGTCCGGCCGAAATATGGGCCCGAATACATCATCCCGGTCCCGTTCGACCCGCGGCTGATCTCGTTCGTTCCGCCCGCCGTCGCCACTGCTGCCATGGATAGCGGCGTGGCCCGGCGACCGATTGTCGATATGGATGCTTACCGCGCGCAGTTGCGCTCGCGGCGCGATCCGGTAGCCGGGGTTCTCCAGCGCGTTCACGAGCGGCTGCGGCGACGGCCGCAACGGGTCGTGTTCGCTGAAGGCGAAGAAGAGCAGGTCATTCGCGCCGCGGCGAGCTTCGTCCACGAGGGACTTGGGACGGCGCTGCTCGTCGGGCGCGAGGACCGCGTGCGCGAGAGCGCGCGCACGCTGGGTATCGAGCTGGGCGGCGGGATCGAGATCATCAACGCGCGACTTTCGCAACGTAACGCAGCCTATGCCGCCTTTCTCTACGAGCGGCTCCAGCGCGACGGCTTTCTGCAGCGCGACGTCCAGCGCTTAGTCAACCAGGACCGGAACCATTTCGCCGCCTGCATTGTGGCGCTCGGCGATGCCGATGCGATGGTGACCGGTGTCACGCGCAATTTCTCGGTGGCGCTCGCTGATGTGCGCCGCTGCATCGATCCTAAGCCTGGCCATCGCGTCATGGGGGTGTCGCTGGTGCTCGCACGCGGGCGCACGGTCCTGGTGGCGGACACCGCGGTGATCGAGATGCCCAATGCGGAGATTTTGGCCGACATCGCCGTCGAAGCCGCGGGCGTCGCGCGCCGCTTCGGCTATGAACCGCGCATCGCCCTGCTGGCGTTCTCGACTTTCGGCCATCCACCGGGCGAGCGGTCGGCTCACGTGCAGGGGGCGGTGCGCATCCTCGATCAGAGGCGCGTCGACTTTGAGTATGATGGCGACATGGCTGCCGATGTGGCTCTCAATATGGAGCTGCGCGAGGCCTATCCATTCTGCCGCCTGTCGGGGCCGGCCAATGTGCTGATCATGCCGGCATTCCATTCTGCTTCGATCTCGACCAAGCTGTTGCAAGAGCTCGGCGGAGCGACCGTGATCGGCCCGATTCTGGTCGGGCTCGACCGGTCGGTGCAAATCGTGCCGCTTTCGGCCAATGACGCCCAGCTGGTCAATATGGCCGCGCTCGCGGCATTCAACGTTAGCGGGTGACGCCGCGGGGAGACGACATGAGCGACAAGCTGCGCGGCGTAATTGCCGCCATTGCGACGGCCGTGGACGAGGAAGGTGAGCCCGATTGCACGCGCTCGGCCGCACTTGCCCGTTTTCTGCTCGCGAATGGTTGCGACGCATTGAACGTGCTGGGCACCACCGGGGAGGCAACCTCCTTCTCGCTCGAGCAGCGCAAGCGCGTGATGACCGCTTACCGGGAGAAGGGCCTGCCGCTCGATCGCCTCATGGTCGGCACCGGTGCCGCCGCGATGGCCGACGCAGTCGCGCTGACGCGGCACGCCGCCGGGCTGGGCTTTGCCGGGGCGCTGCTGCTGCCGCCTTTCTACTACAAGGGCGTGCCGGACGAGGGGCTGCTCGCCTATATCGAGGCGATCGTGAGCGCGACGAGTGCAAAACCGATCCCGCTTTATCTTTACCATTTCCCCGCCCAGTCCGGCCTGCCGTGGCCTATTCCCCTGGTCAAACGCCTGCTCGAAACCTCCGGCACCCGTATCGTGGGCCTCAAGGATTCCTCTGGTGATATGGCCTATGCGCGCCAAGCGGCGGCGATCTCGCCTCGCTTCGAGGTGTTCCCTTCGACCGAAGCGGTGCTGATGCAAGCACGTTCCGGGGAGTTCGCCGGCTGTATTTCGGCCACCGCCAATCTCAACGCCGATCTATGCGCGCGGGCGTGGCGCAGCGGCGAAGGGGAGGCACTCGGCGCCGCGGTTCGCATCCGCAAACTGTTCGATGGCAAGCCGCTGGTCCCTGGCGTCAAGGCGCTCATCGCCCATATCCACGGCGATGCGGCCTGGGCGCGGGTCAAGCCCCCGCTGAGCGCGTTTCCCGCAGGCGAGCAGGCGATGGTGGCAGCCGCCTATGACAGCCTGCGGGGCGCGCCCTCAAAGCCGCCCAGGCTCGCTGCGGCCGCCCAGGCAGGGTGAGCAAGTTCGCCCTGCTCGCCGCACATCCAGCGGCAACTGAACTGCCGGACAAGGTGATTGATCGTTTCTGCTCGATCTTGCCTGCCGTTGACGCTCGGGGACGTGGCGACTATAAGCGCCGTGTTGGCGGCGAGGTGCTCGCCGCCGCTTGCTTTTATGGATGCCTAGCCGCACGACAATGCGCGGGGCGAGCGGCCGCCCGCCAGCGAGCGTAGCCATGCCCAATACCTCTTCTGCCCGCAAGGCAGTCCGTAAGATCGCGCGGCGTACGGAGATCAACAAGTCGCGCCAGTCGCAGATGCGCAGCCTCGTGCGCAAGGTCGAGGAAGCAATCGCGGGAGGCGATCGCAGCACGGCGCTTGCAGCGCTGAAAGAAGCAGAGCCGGCGATCATGCGCGCGGCGCAGAAAGGCATCGTGCATTCCAACGCCGCAAGCCGCAAGGTATCTCGCCTGGCTCACAAGGTCGCCAAGCTCGCCACCTAGTCCGCCCTACGCGGCTTCTCGAGACTCACCACATCGACAATCTCGGCGAATAGCGCAGCGTGGACATCGCGCGCCATCAGATCGCATTTGGCAGTCGGACGACTTGTTGGCAGGCCATGCCTGTTGTTCAAAAAGTGTCACACAAAATTACGATAATCGAAGAACCGGTTATTGCGCTGATGGACTCGCGTTTTGCGGCGGGGGCTACCCTCTGTTTCCGCACACGGAAATAACTGCGTGCAGAATGGTTTAAAGGGAAAGCGCCCGTAAGGACTTTGATTTCTGTCATTTTCGAACATATGCGCCGCCTGCGTTGAAATCAAAATCGCCGCGTTACATCGGCTTTGACGCGCAGCCGTGGTCGCTTCGAATAGCCGAGTGAATTCAAAATATTATGGCATGCGAAAGCACATGAGCCGCAACCGCTGAATCGCGCATCGATGCAGCATTGCGCGCGGTGCCAACAAGCACAGGCATTGCGGGGGGGCCGTGCCGTGCTATTTTCAAATCGCCGCTGGGCCACCGGCGGTTTTCAGTAAAAGGTCGTGCTTAAGCTCATCGAAGATGAGGGCGGGTGAGTTATGCCTGATTCTCGGCTTCGAATCCGCGAGTGCTTGGCTGGGATGGAGATTAAATGCGCCTCTAAGCGAGATCGAAGTTCCAGTGGTCGCTCAAGGCAAGACAAACGTAAGCTTTAGAAGCGTGAACCCGTGCATAGCCCTCTCGAGAATGGGCGATAAATAAGGGGGGTAACATGGCGACAGCGAGGCTCAACATGGCTCGCGGCATCGGCCGCCAGCCGAATGGCTATTTGCTTCATCTCATCATCGCTGCTCGTGGCCCTGCCCCACCGCCGCGCTGAGCTCCCGCCTCGGCCGCGCCGACTGTTTTCCCCCACAGCTCCCTTCCCGGCCCGCTGGCCGCATAACTTCCCTCTTCACGTTCGTGTCGAAGTATCACGTTTCGCCCGCGTTCCCATCGGTGTGGCCATCAAGACGAGATAGGCAATGACGAGCATGGATCTGGACCGCTGGACGCGCGTGAAGGACCGTCTTCGCGCCGAGGTCGGTGACGACGTCTACGCGAGCTGGTTCGCGCGCATGGAACTCGACAGCAGCGAAGGAGATACCGTCAAGCTGTCCGTGCCCACGCGTTTCCTCAAGAGCTGGATCCAATCCCACTATGCGGAGCGTGTGCTGGCCTGCTGGCAGGCCGAACAGCCGAATTTTTCACGGGTCGAGCTCACCGTCCGCTCCGCGGTGATCCGCACCCTGCCGCCAAAGATCAAGCAGGCAGAGACTGCTGCGCCTCAACACGAGAGCCGCGCGGTCAAGCTCAACGGCGGCCACCTGCCCCATACGGTTGGGCCGATTTCGGCCGTGCACGAGGCTTTGGGCGGTTCGCCACTCGATCCGCGCCTCACGTTCGAGACGTTCGTGATCGGACGCAGCAATACGCTCGCCCATGCCGCGGCCAAGCAAGTCGCACAGGGCAGGCGAGGCGACGTCGTCATGTTCAATCCGCTCTATGTCCACGCGGGCGTCGGGCTCGGCAAGACGCACCTGCTGCAATCGCTGGCATGGGCTGGCAACGCCACCGCCGAGCGCAAGGTGCTGTATCTCACCGCGGAGAAGTTCATGTACGGCTTTGTCGCGGCGTTGCGGGCGCAGAACGCGCTCGCATTCAAGGAGGCGCTGCGCACCATCGACGTCCTGGTGATCGATGACCTGCAGTTCCTTCAAGGCAGGTCGACCCAGGCCGAGTTCTGTCACACGCTTAATGCCCTCATCGATGCGGGGCGTCAGGTCGTGATCGCGGCCGATCGGCCTCCTTCGGATCTCGAAAGCTTGGACGAGCGTGTGCGGTCACGACTCGCCGGCGGGCTCGTGGTCGAAATGGGATCGCTCGGCGAGGAGCTACGGCTCGAAATCCTCAGGTGCCGCGCCGCGGCCGCCAGACAGCATCATCCCGGATTCGATGTTCCGCTCCCGGTGCTGGAGTTCATCGCAAAAGCTGTGACCCACAACGGCCGTGATCTCGAAGGCGCGCTCAACCGACTTTTGGCTCACAGCAAGCTGACCGGCCAACCGGTCACCCTCGAAATGGCCGAGCGCGAGGTGCGCGACCTCATTCGTCCGCAGGAGCCTAAGCGGGTCAAAATCGAAGACATTCAGCGGGTGGTGGCGCGGCAGTACAATGTCAGCCGCGCGGACCTTCTGTCGTCGCGGCGCACGGCCAATGTGGTCCGCCCGCGGCAGGTGGCGATGTATCTCGCCAAGACGCTGACGTTGCGTTCGCTCCCGGAGATCGGTCGACGCTTCGGCGGTCGCGATCATACCACGGTGCTGCACGCCGTGCGAAAGATCGAAAATCTCGTGAGCACAGACTCCTCGCTTGCTGATGAGATCGAGCTGCTGAAACGGCAATTGCAGGAGTAGGGACGCCTCATCGATGGCGAGGGGGCGCCGCGAAGCCGAGAACAACGCGGGGCTTGGGCCCGGCCGCGGTCAACCGTTGGCAGTCGTGGGTGCCCGCCGGGGGACTGCTGCCAAATGGTAGGGTAATTGTGGGCTTCGGTCGCCCTCGGCCTTGCGAAAAACGCGCGCACGCGCCAACTTCGTTACCCCCCTTCGAGGATCCCCCACGCGAGCAGGCGGATGGAAACAATGAAAGTCACCGTCGAACGCGCAGCGCTGTTGAGGTCGCTTGGCCATGTCCATCGTGTGGTCGAGCGGCGCAATACCATTCCAATTCTCGCCAATGTGCTGATCAAGGCGGAGAAATCCAAGCTCGCCTTCAAAGCGACCGACCTTGATGTCGAGATCACGGAGACGATCTCCGCCGAGGTGGGCCCCGGCGGCGCGACCACGGTTCCCGCGCACATGTTCTATGAGATCGTCCGTAAGCTCCCGGAGGGTACCCAGATCGTGATCGAAGCCTCTGGCGATCGCGCCGTGCTGACGATCCGCGCCGGCCGTTCCCGCTTCACCTTGCAGACGCTGCCGGAGAGCGATTTTCCGGATCTTGCCGCGGGCGACATGACGCACACGTTCAAGGTGGCGGCCGCCGATCTCAAACGGCTCATCGACAAGACCCAATTCGCGATCTCGACCGAGGAGACCCGGTATTATCTCAACGGGATCTACCTGCACACTGCCGGCACCGCCAAATCGCCGACACTGCGCGGGGTCGCGACCGACGGACATCGCTTGGCGCAGTTCGAACTGCCGCTGCCCGCGGGCGCCAGCGGCATGCCCGGCATCATCGTTCCGCGCAAGACCGTCGCCGAGCTGCAGCGCCTGATCGAGGACAATGAGGCGGAGATCACCGTGGAGCTGTCCCAGGGTAAGATCCGTTTCAGGCTCGGCGAGACGGTGCTCACCTCCAAGCTCATCGATGGCACGTTTCCTGACTACGTGCGCGTCATTCCTGTCGGCAATGACAAGAAACTCACGGTCGACAAGAAGGCGTTCGAACAGGCGGTGGACCGTGTCTCCACCGTCTCGAGCGAGCGCGGTCGCGCGGTCAAGCTGTCGTTGACCAATGGGAAACTGATGCTGTCGGTGACCAATCCAGATTCCGGCAGCGCGACCGAAGAGATCGAAGTGGAGTACGGGTCCGATCCGCTGGATATCGGCTTCAATTCCCGTTATCTGCTCGACATCGCGGCGCAACTCGAAGGCGAAGCCGCGGTGCTGAAGCTTGCCGATCCCGGCTCCCCAACGCTGATCCAAGACCGCGACACCAAGGGTGCGCTCTACGTGCTGATGCCCATGCGGGTGTAGCAGGCGCCCCGAGGTCAGTCGTCGTCCAGCCCACGCCACAAGGGCATGGGAGCAGACCGAGGGGTGCTGCGCCTCAATTATTTCAACGCCGCTCCTCGCTCTTTTGATCGTCGTGCTCGACGACGGTGGGTTCGTCATAGCCGCGGCGGCTGCTGTAGAAGGCAAGCGCCATCAGGCCGCAGCCGATCACCAATCCGAAGATGACTCCGACGCCCAAAAGCGCGTAGCCCCAGTCCGGCAATTCGATGCCGCCGGAATGCGCCGTCCAACCCTCATAGGTGACGTAGGCGGCGCCCGCGAGCAGCAGGATCAGGACGATGACCGCAACCCAGCCGCCGGGCATGTCGTTCTCTTCCGGATGACCTCTTGCGAAGCGATGGGCCTCGCGCCGAACGACAGCGACGGACCTATTTCGCTTTCTTCGGCTGGATTTGCTGCTGTTGCTGCACGGGCGAAGCGGGCTGCTGCATGGGTGAACGCGGCAGCATCTGCTGGTCGTTGAACGCGCGCTGGGCCGCCTCGTAGTCTGCGGGCGGGGTATTGGCGCGCTCGTAGAGCTTTTGCGCCATGATGAGCAGCGCGGCGCGGGTTTGCGGATCGCTCGTCGTGTGCGCCAGCGCCAGGCACTGCGCCGCGGTCTCCTTCAATTCGTCGGCCCGGTCTGCCATTGGCCAGACCTCCCATTAGCGCCGCAGGAATGAGCATACTGCCACCCAGGTGTAACCGCCACTGTGACGCGCCTCACCAATTGCGCGATTTGGTTAAACCGTGGTTCGCGACGTCCGAGAGCGAGTAGTCCGGATTTAGCAGCGAAATCCAAGGCAAAATCCAAGGCAAGTGTGTCCGGCGGAAATGCTCTTTCCGGGTTTGCCCGCGGGGTCAACCCGGGCGACGATGCTCACGAGGAGTCTTCGCCGGCAAGCGCTTTGGCGATTTCGCTCTCGATCAGGGCGCGATCAGTCACCCCGGACCGGTCACGGCGGTTCGGCAGGAATCGCCGGAAATGCACGAAGCGCTCGCGGCTCACCTTTTCGAGCCGTTCGAGCTCGGCGAGCGGATCAGCGTGATCGTCGACGCGCAGGTTGAGGTCCGGCCATTCCTCCTCACCGCAAATCACCAACGCGGCCGATTGCTTTCCACGCTTGTCGCCGCCAGCCGCCTCGCCGGCGCGCAACGCGGCGATCAGGCGGCGAGGAAAAGGGAGTGCGCTATTCCTTGCATGAGCCGCGGCCGTGTCCTCGATGACTGCAGGGGCGACCAGCATGTTGCCCGCGACCGAGACATTGTCGCCTGCGAGATGCCCGCACCACCCGATGCAGGCTGTTCCGGTATGCGCGGCGATTTCTCCCTGCGCGTCCAGCACATGAACCTGCCGGTGGTCGCGTCCGGCATCGGCGGCGGTGATCGCGCGCACAACGTCACGCGCGCTCCTGCCCTGTTCCAGGAGCCGCAAGCCCCCGGTGCCGTAGAATGGATTGATCAGCGCCTGTGTCGCGATCGCACCAATGCGCGATTTGACGTGCGGAACGAGCGCGCCCACAGCAAAGAAACGCGTCGCAACGGCAATTCCGAATTGTCCGGTATCCAGATCGCGAGCAATGATCGACCAAGTCATGCCAGCCATCCACAACCGCGGCGATCGTCCTATCAGTTGCTCTGCTTGCCGCTCTGTTAGCTAAACAGATGAACAGATAGGATCGCAAGTCATCAGCAGCGAGTAGCCCGGATTGAGCGCAGCGAAATCCGGGTAGGATCGCAGCTGACAGCCACAGGAGACGGCAATGGATGACGCGGACTACAGGTACACGGTCACCGACATTGACGTGGCGTTCGATCCGCACGGACTGCGGGCATGGCTCTCCTGCGCCCTGGACGACGGCAAAATGCTGCTGCTCGCAACCGATCGCGTCACGCTTGCCGAGATGTGTCGGGTGATCCAGCAGCAATTGAATAGGTAGGTCGCGCCCATGTCTTGCCAACACGCTGCGCCAAATCCATGATCCGTGGCGACGGACTGCTTTGGACCGCGGCGGGTAGCAGAATCGCCCTGCCGTTTCCGCGAAAACGCTTGCACGAGATTGGGGAGGATTAGCCATGCGTGGTATAGGCCCGCTGAATTTGCTGATCGGCGTCTCTTTGGCGTTCGTCATCGGGACATCCACCGACAGCTACGCCCAAACCACTGCGCTACGCGGCGCCCGCGTGATCGATGGCAGAGGCGGCGCCCCGATCGACAACGCCGTCATTGTCGTGCGCGACGGCCGCATCGTCGCCATCGGTCCGTCGGCCGCAACTGCAGTTCCGCCGGATGCGCAGGTCGTCGATTACACCGGCAAAGCCATCATTCCGGGCCTCGTCTCGGACCACTCGCATATCGGGATCTTCATCGGCCTCAAGGCGGCTCCCGAGAACTACAACCGCGATGCCATCCTGCGGCAGTTGAAGCAGCTCGAGGCCTACGGCATCACCACCGTGATGGCGCTCGGCCTCAACGGACCGCTGTTCTACGAACTGCGTCCGGAGTTGCACGCGGGCCGCGTTCCCGGCGCCGACCTCTTTGGAGCCGACCAAGGCCTCGGCGTGCCCGGCGGCCAGCCATCGGCGACGGCTGTTCCGATTGGCGAGAACCGCGTCTCGCGACCGGACACCGTCGAGATGGCGCGCGCGTCGATTCGTGAGATGGCGGCGCGCAAGACCGATATGGTCAAGATCTGGCTCGATGGCGCCGGCGGACTGATGCCCAAGCTCAAGCCTGACATCTATTCCGCCGTGATCGACGAGGCGCACAAGAGCGGCTTGCGGGTCGCCGCCCATATCTACGATCTCGACGACGCCAAAGCGATCGTGCGCGCCGGTGTCGATGTCATCGCGCACGGCGTTCGCGACAAGCCGGTGGATTCTGAGTTCATCGACATGATGAAAGCACGCTCGGTCTGGTACATCTCCACCATCGTGCTCGATTACACGAACTACATTTTCGCCGATCAGCCGCCCTGGATGAGCGAACCGTTTCTGCAGCGGGCATTGCATCCCGCGGTTCGCGCGCGATTCGACGACCCGGAGTATCGCGAGCGCATGCTTGCATCGCCGGCGACCGCCAAAAACAGAGCAGCCGTTGCCACCAACAAGCAGAACCTGAAGGCAGTCTCTGACGCCGGTATTGGGACCGGCTTCGGTTCCGACTCCGGCGTGGGCCTGCGCATTCCGGGCGTGGCCGAGCATCTGGAACTCGCACTGATGGTGGAAGCGGGCCTCACCCCCATGCAGGCGATCACCAACGCCACCTCCAATGCAGCGGCATTGCTGAAGCTCGATGATCGCGGCGTTCTGGCGCCCGGCAAGCTCGCCGATCTCGTGGTACTTGAAGGCGATCCGACCGCGGACATCAGCAATTCGAGGAAGATCCACGCGGTCTGGCATCGCGGCAAGAAGGCGGCCGGACCGGTCGCGACGTTCACGCCTTGAGCAACCCGTAGGGCGCAATAAGCGAAGCGCATTGCGCGACTGCAGGAAAGAAGGGAGGAAACGGCTCATGGCTCTGCACAAAGGCCGGCGTTTCGTGGAACGTGCGGGCGCACTCGCCCTCGCCGCCGCGACCCTGGTTTTGTCTCTGGTGCCCGCGCAGGCCGCCGATCCGATCAAGATCGGCCTGAGCTTGAGTCTGACGGGCGCGACCGCGCCGGCGGGCCGGCAAGTGCAAGCCGGACTCGACATCTGGCGCGACCACGTCAACGCGGCGGGCGGCCTCCTCGGACGCCAGGTCGAGCTCGTCACCTATGACGATCAGGCCAATCCGGCGAATGCGCCCGGCATCTACGCCAAGCTGATGAGCGTCGACAGAGTGGACCTGCTCATCGGTCCTTACAGCACCAACATCATCGCCGCCGCGCTTCCCGCGATCATCCAGAACAAGCGCATGATCATCGGCATTTTCGGGCTCGGCGCTAACAAGCAGTACAAGTATGCGCGGTATTTTTCGATGAATTCGCAAGGCGCGTCCCCGCGCAATTATTCGCGCGGATTGTTCGAGCTTGCCATCGAGCAGCAGCCGAAGCCCAGGCGGGCGGCGCTGGTCGGTGCCGATGTCGAGTTCTCGCGCAACGCGCTCGACGGCGCGCGTGAGAACGCGAAGGAACTCGGCTTCGACGTGGTCTACGAACGCACGTACCCGCTCGCCAACACCGAATACACGGCGATCGCGCGCGCGATGCAGGCGGCCGACACCGAAATGGTCTATGCCGCAACACTGCCGGTCGACACCGTGGGGCTCCTGCGCGCGTCCAACGAGGTGCAGTTCAGGCCGAAGCTCTACGGCGGCGCCTTTCTCGGCCTCTTGGTGACCGCAATCAAGCAGCAGCTCGGGCCGCTGACCAACGGACTCGTCAATAACGAGTTCTACATTCCGGCCGCCAGCCTGCAATTCGCCGGCACCAGGGAGTTCCTGGACGAGTACCAGAAGCGGGCGCCGGGGCTGGGCATCGATCCGCTCGGCTTCACCTATCCGCCCTATGCCTACGCCGCCGGACAGATTCTCGCCAAGGCGGCCAGCGAGACCAAATCGCTCGATGACGAGACGCTCGCCGACTACATCCGCAACCATACCATCGACACGGTGATCGGGCCGATGTCGTTCGGCGAGGACGGCGAATGGAAGACGCCGCGTATCATCTACGCACAATTCCAGAACGTCAGCGGCAACGACATCGGCCAATTCAAGGACATGTCGCGCCAGATCGTGGTCTGGCCCGCGCAGCTCAAGACCGGCGATCTGATCTATCCCTATGCTCAGGCAATCAAATGAATGAGGCGACCCGCGGCACGCACAGCAGTTGCAGCGCAAGCAGCATCCCGCGCTTTCCCCGGTCTACCCTCTCGACAGAGTTAGCAGCATCGAGGCTCCCAGATGAAAGCCCTGATGTGTTCATTGATTGTCGCCACTCTCGTCTCAGCGCCGGCAATGAGCGCTGATGTACCGTCGCTGGTGGGAACATGGAGCGGACAGAGAGATCGGATTGCCAAGGTCGAAGGGCGGCGCGGCGGACTTGCCACGCTGGTCATAACGGAGCAGCAGGGCAACACTTTCGTAGGGCATTTGAAACGTTCTAACCCGACGGGCGATGAGGATGAGCCACTCTGGGGCGCTTTCACGCCGGGCGGTCAGCTAATGATGGGATCGGACGAGGAAGGGACTTACATTTTCCGTCTCATCGACGAGAACACCCTCGACTATTGTTACAGCGAGAGCGGCCCTTCTGCGCGCTCCGTGTGCGCCAGGCTTGCCCGGCAGCGCTGATTTCGCCCACACAGCCGCGATCGCCGGGCCAGCGCGCCACGACTACAACGATGTGGTAGGGTGCTCGACCTGAAGCGAAGGCAATGAAACACGAGGGAGCACGGTCATGGCGTTGCGTAAATTCATCATTGAGAGGGATATCCCGAAGGTCGGCACCCTGGAGCGCGAACAGCTTCGTGGGGCCGCGGCAAAATCGAACGGAGCGCTGCGCCAGCTCGGTCCCGACATCCAGTGGGTCGAGTCGTACGTCGCCGACAACAAGACGTTCTGCGTCTATCTCGCCAAAGACGAGGACATCATCCGCAAGCACGCGGAGATCAGCGGCTTTCCGGCGACGAAGGTCACGGAGGTCCGCAAGATGATCGACCCGACGACAGAACGGCCGGACTAATCGCATGCAGCGGCGCGCGTTCATATCGCGATTCGCCGCGGCGGCGCTACTCGCATCGCTGTTGGCGAGCGGGTCGGCAGCGGCACAGCCCTATCCCAATCGACCGATCACGCTCGTGGTGCCGTTCCCGCCCGGCGGCGCGACCGACGCGATCGCGCGCACCATCCAGGACAGCATGTCGCAGTCGCTCGGCCAGCAAATCGTGATCGAGAACATCGGCGGTGCCGGCGGCATGATCGCGGCCGCCCGCGCGGCGCGCGCGGCGCCCGACGGCTATACGGTGCTGCTGCACCAGGTGGCGCTCGCGGCGGGCATGACGCTCTACCCGAATCTCGGGTTCAACGCCGAGAAGGATTTCGTCACTGTCGGTCTCATCAACACCGCGGCTTCAACGCTTGCGGCGCGTGCAACGCTGCCGCCGAACAATATCGACGAGCTCGTGCGCTGGATGAAGGCGCCCGAGCAGAATGCAAAAATCGCGCATGCGGGCGTCGGCTCGTTCGGGCATCTCGCCGGCGTTCTGGTCGCGCAAGAAACCGGGGCAACGGTCACGCACGTTCCTTATCGCGGCGCCGGGCCCGCGCTCAATGATTTATTGGGGGGCGTCGCCGATCTGAGCTCGATCGCGGCGGTCGTCGCCGGGCCGTTGGTGAAGGGCGGCAAGCTCAAAGCCTATGCCATCATCGGCAGAAACCGCTTCGCCGGACTGCCGGATCTCCCGACGATGGGCGAGGTGGGCTACAAGAAGCTCGATCTCGATTTCTGGCACATGCTACTCGTGCCTGCCGGCACGCCGGCGCCGATCGTCGAGCGGCTCAACGCGGCGCTCCGCGATGCGCTCGCCGATGCGAGGGTCCGCAAGACGTTCGCAGACGGCGGCATGGATGTGTTCCCTGGCGAGGAGCAGACACCGGACGCCGCGCGCGCCTTGCTCAAGCGCGAGGTCAAGCTCTGGAACGAGGCGATCCGCGCCAACAACATCACGGCGCAGTAGAGAGGCGAGCGACTTTCTCCCTCATGCTGAGGAGCATTGCAGCGCCAGGTGAACACAAATCTCTCCGTTAGCTCGCAGCGCTGCGATGCGCACGCTCGATCGAGTTTGCCGCACCGCTGCGCCATCTCGCCCTCAGGATGAGGACCGGGATCCGCTACGATGCTGCTGCAACGGCGGCCACCTTTTCGTTCGTGCCGGACTCCGGCACGAGCGCGGCGGCTTTCAGGCCCTCCTGGACCTTGGGGACGGTCGACTTCACGTCGGTGATCGGCAGGCCGTGCGTCGGTGCGATCGTCTTTACGCCGAGCCGCGCGATCAGATGATCGAGCCGGTCGCAATAGGCGTCCATGTTGGCGAACTTGGTCCAGAACAACGCGAGGTCCGCGAACACCGCCGACACGTCCGGCAGGTCGAGCGAGACCGCCTCCTCGGCGAGGAGACCGCAGTGGCCGTCGAGGTGATAATGGCTGTAGGCGAAGCCGTCGCCCGGAAACAGCACGCGCTCGCCCGTATCGAAACCCCACCACGTCGTGCGCAGGTCGCGGATCACCGGCTCGACCGCCATCAGGCTCCGGCCACCGAGATCGATCGCGTCCCCCTCGTCCATCGAGCGCATGCGATGCTCGTATTGCGGAAACGCGAGGTGATAATCGCTGACGTCGCCGCACAGAATCGTCTCCGGAAAGCGCGCGAGGATGCGCCCGAGCCCGCCGCAATGCGGCGTCTCCTGGTGGGTTACAAAGAGATATTTCAGGGGCGCGATGCCGCGCGCGAACAATTCGCCGAGGTGGCGCTCGATGACCGGAAAGTCCTTCGGGTGGCCGGTCTCGACCAAGGCTGAGGCGCGCTCTCCGGCGATGAGGTACGCGGCGTTGTAGCCGTGATAGACCTTGCCCTTGTGCCGCTGCGCCAGGCAGTCGCCGATCCAGAACACGCCGGGCGCGATCTCGCGCGGCATTTTGTGTGCCATGCTCAGCGCTCCTCATCACGGCCGACATAGCGCGACACCGCGACGCTCTTGTCGAGCCCTTCGAGAACCTCGTCCAGCATCGCGACGTGCCGCGCCACGACCTTGCGGCCGTGCAGGACGCATCCGTAGCCCGGCGCGATCGTCTCGACATCGCATTTGGCGAACACGTCGGCGATGCCGCGCCGGATCGAAGCGGTCGGCGCGCCTTCGAGCCACCAGTAGCGCGTGTTGAGTAGGAACGAGCGCAGCTCGTGCGCAGACGTCGAGTCATCCGCCTCGGTGACGATCCAGGGTCCGTCGGCACGCGCGCGCCAGACATGGGTGAACATGTCGGAGGAGAACAGCGTGCGGGTCGCGCGGTCGTAGAGCCAGCGCGTGGCGATGAGGCGGATCGGCGCTTGCATGACGTCGATCGCACGGCCGTTCTTTCCAAGTTGGATGGTATCGGCGCGGGTCACCGCGGTGACGTTCATCGATTCTAGGATGTTGCGGCCGTCCGCCTTGGCGCCGAAATCGAACCACAGCGCGGCATCGACATTGCTGGTGTAGCAGGTCTCGACGTTGAAGTGCCCAGCGAATGCCTCGACGTTGTTGATCGACATGAACTCGTTGAGGCGCAGCGGAAACAGCGAGAGCGGCAAGCCAGGCGCGATCAGCGACTCGATCTGCGCGCGTATTGTCGGCTCGTCCTTGCCGAATCCAGTGTCGATCAGCATCGCCGCACCGCTCTGCGTGATGAGATAGCTGTTCGCCACCGAATAACCGCGGGCGCTCGCGGAATAGGCGCTCACGCGGCCGTCGAGCGCAAACGGGTTCTGCAGCGCGTACAGCTTGCCCTCGGCAATTGCGGCAATTCCGCCGGCAAAGCCGCCGGTCGCGCGTATTTTCCGGGGCGCGTGCTGCGTCAGGACGGGCATGGTGGGTCGACCTTACCGGGCGCCAGCGGCGAAGGGAACAGCCCGAATCACGCCAAGTACTTTTCGTTGTCGGCGCCCAGCGCGGGCGAAGCGATCGCTGCTGCGGGGCTTGCGCGAAAGGCGGGATCGAGCGGTAGCGGGAGCGCCGGCATGGTGGCGCCCTCGGGATTGGCCAGCACGTGGCGGAACACACCGCGCGCCGCGTAGTGCGGATCGCCAAAAGCATCAGCGAGGCTCGCGACGATCGAGCAACAACAATCCTTACCGCCGAAACGCAAACGCCAGACGTCCGCCGTCTCGGTCGCAATGATTGCGGCAACCCGCGCTTTTGTCGCGGCCGAATTCTTCGCATCGTCCCGAAACTCGGGCTCGAGACCGATGACATCGCAAAACGTTTCCCAGAACCTCTGTTCGAGCGGCGCAGCCGCCACCATCTTGCCGTCCTTGGTCGGATAGAGCCCATAGCGGGCCGAGCCGCCGGTGACGAAGCCCGCACCGTTTTCCGGCCAAGCGCCGGCAACGAGGCCGTAGCCGATCGCCCAGAACATCAGCGGGAACACATTATCCGCCATCGCCACATCGAGGTGGCGACCGCGTCCCGTCCGGCGACGCTCCTCGAGCTCCAGCAGAATGTTCAGCACGGCAGGGTATGCGCCGCCCGCGACGTCTGCGATCAGCGCCGGCGGTAGGACCGGCCGCTGCAGATCGCCCATCGACAACGCGAGCAGACCTGCATCGCCGATATAGTTGAGGTCGTGGGCGGCAACGTCGCGTTTTAGACCAGTCTGCCCGTATCCCGAGATCGAACAGTAGATGACCATGGGATTGAACGCGGCCACCGAGTCATAGTCGAGCCCGAGCCGCGCCATGACGCCCGGCCGGAATTGCTCGACGATGACATCCGCGCGTTTCAGCAGAGGGTGGAGCCGCTTGCGTTCGGCGGCGCTTTTCAGGTCGAGGGCGATGCTGCGCTTGCCGCGATTGAGGAGCGCAAAGCTCGCGCTGTCGCGCCCCCAATTGGGCAGATGGCCGCGCATCTCCTCGCCGCGTCCTGGCGGCTCGATCTTGACAACCTCCGCGCCGGCCTCGGCCAAGAGCAGCGTCGCCAATGGGCCCGGCAGCAAGGTTGAGAAGTCGAGGACGAACAGACCTTCGAGCGGCCGCATCGCGCTTTTCCCTGCTTGGACGAGCAACTAGCCCGGATTGAGCGTAGCGAAATCCGGGATAAGTCTGCCCGGTGGAAATGATCCCGGGGTTTCCCCGCTGTCGTGGGTCAACCCCGGCTACGATATTGGACCCGCTACTTTCCCGCGGCGAATTTCACTACCCTCGTCCACTTCTCGGTATCGCGCTGCCACATCGCGCCGAACTCATCGGCTGTCACGAGAATGGGCCGCCCGCCGACCTCAGCAAGCCGCGCGGCGATGCGCGCATCGGAGAGCCCGGCGTTGATCTCGCGGTTGAGCGTGGCGATGATCGCGCGAGGCGTGCCGGCGGGCACGGCAATGCCGGTCCAGCCGCTCACCTCGTAGCTCTTGAGCGTCTCGCCGACGGTCGGCACGTTGGGGACTGCGGCGGAGCGCGTAGGCCCCGTCATGGCGAGCGCGCGCACCGCGCCCGAGCGGATGTGCGGCAGCGAGTTCGGCAGCGCATCGATTGCGGCTTGCACGCGGCCGCCGATCAAGTCGGTCACCATCGGCGCGCCGCCGTGATACGGCACGTGCACCATCTCGACGCCCGCTTCGAGCTTGAACAGCTCCCACGCGAGATGACTGATCGTGCCGGTGCCGAACGAGGCCATGTTGATTTTGCCGGTATTGGCTTTGGCATGCGCGATGAACTCGGCAACGGTTTTGACCGGCAGCGACGGCGTCACCTCCATGACAAACGGTAGCTCGGCCAGTGCTGCGACCGGCGCGAGGTCGCGCAGGAAGTTGAAAGGGAGGGCAGCGTGAAAGCTCGCGTTGATGGCGTTGGTGGTGGTGACGAAGAGGAGCGTGTAGCCGTCCGCCGGCGAGGCGACCGCCGCCTGCACCGCGATATTGGTGCCGGCGCCCGGCCGGTTCTCGACGACGAAGGATTGGCCGAGCCGATCGCTAAGCCACGCGCCGATGATGCGCGCGACGAGGTCGGTCGAGCCGCCGGCGGGATAGCCGACGATGAGGCGAACCGGCCGCGCGGGGTAATTTTCCGCGCGCGCGGTGCGCGGCAATGCCGCGAGCGCGGCGGCGCTGGCGGCAAGGCGCAGAACTTCGCGGCGATGACGGTGCATGACGTGTCCTCGGCCGGCGGCGCTCTATGATAATTGCGCGAGCGCGGGGAAACCAGCGCGGGTGTTTTGCGCGTGCCGGCACTGCACCTGCTCCAGCGGCGCCATGAATGGGCCGCGATCCCGCTCGCGTCCCCGCCTCGCGAAGCGGGGAGAGGGTGGTCCGAGTGCAGCCAGGGCCGGCTGAAGGGCAGCACTCCCTTGGCGCAGATTCTCGTTATTTAGCTTGCCCCTCACCCGGCTCGCCGCTCCGCGCCTCGCCACCCTCTCACCGCAAACGCGGAGAGGAAGGGTACAGACCGAGTTCGCCGCCCGGGCTGCAATTCCGTTAAGATTCCGTTTAGCTCTGGGGCGGATCATGCGGCCGTGCGCGGCCCACGCGTGGCGCGCACCGAGGATCCCAGTATGGACGACGAGCGGGCCCGTGGCGCCGCCGGGGCGATGACCGATCGGGCCGAGAGCGGTGCACAGCCGCAGCAGCTCGTGCTCTGGTCTGCGTTACGAGACGATGACGGCGAAAAGAGCCGGCGCCCTCGCGATCTTGCGGACCGCGCTGCCTCCAAATTCCTGCTGATCGAGCCAGTCGGCCCCCGCGCAGCGGCGCCGGCGCGCGAGATCAAGGCCGATCACGAGATTAGGCCGCCAGGCCGCGACGAGTTCATGGATCCACAACCGACCACGCCCGCGCTCGCGCTGTGGGTTCAGTGTGCCCTGCTCGTCGGAGCGCTGGCGGTCGGTTTGAGTCTGGGATGGATCGGCGGGTCGGTGTCGTGGCGCTTCTTCGCTGCAGCGCCGGCGCCGGTGCAGCAAGCCGACGCGTCGGCATGCGCACGCGAGGGAGGCTGCGCTGCCGTGAAGGCGGATCGCGAGGCAAGCCCGAAGATTGCTGGCCCGCGCGCGCGCATCGCCGCGCGCGGCACGCAGCAGGCGAGCGCCAGTCGCGATGTCGCCACGACGAGCAGCATTGCCGCGCAGGAGGGGAACAAGATTGTGCCGCGGCTTACGCCCTTTCCCGAGACGCGACCGACCACCATCGAAGGCTGGGCGATCCGCGAGGTCGCCGGCGGCACCATCGTGCTGCAGGGGCCGGGGGGCGTGTGGCGCGTGAGCCAGGGCGACACCGTGCCGGGCGTTGGCCGCATCGATTCGATCGTGCGCTGGGGCAGCCGCTGGATCGTCGCCACCACGCGCGGCCTCATCTCCACGCTGGATTGAGTCGCGACTGGCGCCGCGCGCGCCCCGACCCTCGCCCCGCGCAGCGAGGGAGAGGGTGGCCCGAGCGCAGCGAGAGCCGGGTGACGGGTAGCATTCCCTCGGCGCAAATTCCATTGATTAGCGCTCGTGCGCCTCACCCGGGTCGCCTGATTTCATTTTGCGGATCCCGTAGGATGGATTGAGCGAAGCGAAACCCATCAACCTCTCGACGTGGGATCGATGGGTTTCGCGCGAAAACGCGCTCAACCAATTCATTTCAAGGATCGACCCATGTTCGAGAAACCGAGTGTCGGCGATTTGCGCGAGGCGGCGCAAAAACTCGGCATGACGCCGAGCGATGCCTATCTCGCGGCCGTCGAAGAGATCGTCACACCGCTCGCCAACGCCTATGCCGCCCTCGACGCCACGCCCGACGAGCTGCCGCCAGTGAAATCTGCGCCGCGCGAATTCTACCGGCCGACGGCGGCGGAGAACCCGCACGGCGCCTGGTACGTCAAGACGGCGATCAAAGGCAAAGCGGGCGGCAAGCTTGCCGGTCGCCGCGTCGCGCTCAAGGACAATATCTGCCTCGCCGGCGTGCCCATGATGATCGGCGCGGAGCTCTTCGACGGCTACGTGCCCGAGGTTGACGCGACCGTGGTCGAGCGCATTCTCGATGCCGGCGGCGAGATCGCGGGCAAGGCTGTGTGCGAATATTTCTGCGTGTCGGGCGGCAGCCACACGAGCGCGAGCGGTCCGGTGCATAATCCGCGCAAGCGCGGCTTCAGCGCCGGCGGATCCTCCTCGGGTTGCGCGGCGCTTGTCGCCGCGAGCGAAGTCGAGATGGCGATCGGCGGCGACCAGGCCGGCTCGATCCGCATCCCGGCGAGCCATTGCGGCATCGTCGGCTTGAAGCCGACCTTCGGGCTCGTTCCCTATACCGGCATCGCGCTGCTCGAGATCACCATCGACACCTGCGGGCCGATGACCGCGACGGTGGCCGACAACGCGCTGCTCTTGGAAGTGATCGCCGGGCCGGATGGCCTCGACACGCGCCAGCGCGGGGTTCAACCTTCGCGCTACACGGAGGCGCTCGCCGGGGGCGCTGACGGCCTGCGCATCGCCGTCCTCAAGGAGGGATTCGGCCATCCCAATTCGGAGAGCGACGTCGACGCGCATGTGCGCGAGGCGGCGCAGCGCTTCGCCAAACTGGGCGTCATCGTCACCGAGGTATCGGTGCCGACGCATGCCCTGGGCTTTCCCGTATGGGCGGCAATCCGGGGCGATGCCGCTTGCATCATGCTCTTGGAGATGAACGGCGCCGGAATCGGGCACGAGGGGCTTTACGTCACGAGCCTCATGGAGCGCGCGATGGGCTGGCGCAAGCGCGCCGACGAATTTGCCGACACGCTCAAGATCGCCTCGATCTTCAGCCGCTACACGCTCGACCGCTACGGCGGCCGCTTCTACGCCAAAGCGCAGAATCTGCGCCGGCGTGTGCGCGCGGGCTACGACGCCGTACTCGCCGCGCACGACCTCTTGCTGCTGCCGACGGTGCCGATGAAGGCGACGCCGATCCCGCCCAAGGGCGCAACGCCGCAGGAGATCACGCGAAGGAGCTGGGAGCCGACCCGCAACACCTGCCCGTTCAACGTGACGGGGCACCCGGCGATCAGCATACCGTGCGGCATGGAAGACGGTCGGCCGATCGGGCTGATGCTGGTCGGCCGCCATTACGACGAGGCGACGATCTACCGCGCCGCCGCAGCCTTCGAGCACTCCGGGGATTGGATGCAGTTCTGACGCGGCGGGGAGATCAGGTTCGGCCACCTTGCGGAGAGGTTGTCCTTCAGTTTAACCCGACCGCGCAGCAAAACTCCGCTCGCCCGGACGCGCGGCTGTGGATGCCCGCTTGTGCGGAGCTCGCGATCTGGGTCCCGCTTTCGCGGGGACGAGCGGAGGTGCGTATCTTGAGACAGTACCGAGCAAAGACACGAGCGAGCAAACTAAGACACGGCGCGTCAGAGCGTCGGTGGCCTTTTGCGCAAATCGGTGCTTAAATTCGGTTGCCGGGTTTCATCGCGAACACGGATGCTCCCCATGCTCGATCGCCGACGCACGTTGAAGGCTGGTCTTGCGACGCTGGCCTGCGCCGCCGCGCCGCTCGCTTCCCACGCGCAACAAAAGCCTCGTGTCAAAATTCGCTACAACGAGGTCGTGCGCTCGATGCTCTATGCGCCCGCCTATGTGGCGATCGTCAAGGGCTATTTCGACGAGCTTGGGCTCGACATCACACTCGCGACCGCGCAAGGCGGCGACAAGTCGGTGGCGGTCATGCTGTCGAACCAGGCCGACATCGCGCTCATCGGCCCGGAGGCGGCGATCTACGTGCAGAACAGCGATTCGCCGGTCAAAATTCCGATTTTCTGCGGGCTCACCTCGACTGACGGGTTCATGCTGGTGGGACGCGAGAAGGTCGACAAATTCGATTGGCGCATGCTCAAGGGCAAAGAGATTCTCGGGTTCCGGCCCGGCAGCACGCCGCTCCTTTTCCTCGAGGCGGCGCTGCGCCAGAACGGGCTTGACCCGCAAACCGACGTCAAGCTCATGAACAATGTCGGCATTCCCGCGCGCGTGGGCTCGTGGCTCGCCGGGCAGAACCAATACGCGATCTTCATCGAGCCGGATGCTGCCCAGCTCGAGCTCGACGGCAAGGCGCAGTTCTTGGCATCGATCGGCGAGACCGTGGGCTTGGCCGACTACACGACCTTCATGGCGACCGACAAATATATCCGCGAGGACAAGCAAACGCTGCAGAACTGGACCAACGCCATCGCGAAGGCGATGACCTGGACCGCGCAGGCGCCGATCCCGGAGCTCGTGAGCGTGATTGCGCAATTCTTTCCGGCGGTGAAGCCGGAGGTGCTCGCGCACGCCGCCGAGCGCTATCGGCGGCTCAAGATCTGGAAGAGCTCGCCCGTGATCGAGCCCGCGGCTATGGAAAAATTCCAGGACATTCTGGTGCAAGGCCACGTGCTCGAGCCGACAAAGCGGGTGAAATTTTCCGATCTCGTCGTCACCGAGTTCTTCACCAAGGCTAAGTGATCCGTGGCGGCGGCCTGGCCCAAGGTCGAGCTGCGCAACGTCAACCTGCGGTATTTCGGCCTCGAGGGCGAGACCGAAGCGCTCAAGGACGTCTCGATCTCGATTAAGCCCGGCGAGTTCGTCGCCATCATTGGCCAGAGCGGCTGCGGCAAGAGCACGCTGTTGTCGCTGATCTCCGGCATTCTCATACCGACCGGCGGCGCGGTGCTCGTCGATGGCAAGCCGGTAACCGGCCCGAGCCGGAAGGTCGGCTATATGCTGCAGCAGGATTATCTGTTCGAGTGGCGCACGATCCTCGAGAACGCTGTGCTGGGCGCCGAGATCCAGGGCGCCGACATGGGCAAGGCGCGCGTGCGCGCAACTGCACTGCTCATCCGCTACGGGCTCGGCCAATTCTTGCATCATTTGCCGCGCCAGCTCTCCGGCGGCATGCGCCAGCGCGTGGCGCTCGCGCGCACGCTGTGCACGGAGCCCGACATCGTGCTGCTCGACGAGCCGTTCGCGGCGCTCGATTCACAGACACGGCTTGCGCTCTCCGACGAAGTCGCCGTGATCCTGCGCCGCGAGAAGAAGACCGCGATCCTCGTCACCCACGACATCGGCGAAGCCGTGAGCATGGCGGAGCGGGTGATCGTGCTTTCGCGCCGGCCCGGACAGGTGAAGTCGGACCATGCGATCCGCTTTGCGGCTGCGGAGCGCCCCACCCCCTTGGCCGCGCGCAACGCGCCGGAGTTCAACGGTTACTTCAATACGCTGTGGCAGGAGCTCGAAGTCCATGTCGAAGGTTGATTCGCTCGCGCTTGCAGGCGCGAGCCCGCAATATCTCGCCTGGCTCACGCGCGAGCGGCGCGGGCAGCGTATGGTGCGCGGGACCCAGCTCGCGATCCTTGTCGTGTTCCTCGTATTGTGGGAGGTGCTGCCGAAAGCGCTGATCGTCAATCCGGTGCTGACCAGCTATCCCTCGGCGCTGTGGCCGACCTTCCTCGAGCTGCTCAAATCGACCCCGCAGCAGGCGAGCATCCTCATTCACACCTGGGCGACGGTGCTCGCGACCGTGCTCGGATTTATCGGCGCAATGGTTCTCGGCACCGCGGTCGCGGCGGCGCTGTGGTGGTGGAACACGCTCTACAAGGTGCTCGATCCCTATCTCGTGGTCGCCAATGCCATGCCGAAGACGGCATTCGTGCCGATCTTCTACATCTGGCTCGGCGCGACGCTGTCGATTTACGGCATGTCGCTCGCGATTTCCGTGTTCATTACCATCCTGATGATCTATTCGGGTTTTCAGGGCGTCGATCCCAACAAGATCAAGCTGGCGCAGACCTTCGGCGCGACCAAGGGGCAAATCTTGCGCAAGGTCGTGCTGCCCGGCAGCGTGCCAACCTTGCTCGCCGCACTCAAGGTCAATGCTGGGCTCTCGCTCGTGGGGGTCGTGGTAGGCGAGTTTCAGTCCGCCAATCTCGGGCTTGGCTATCTCATCCAATACGGCGCGCAGATTTTCAAAATGAATATCGTCATGACGGGAATCACCATTCTCGCCATCGTGTCCTCGTTGATGTATCTCGCCATCTCCTGGCTCGAGACCGCCGTGATGCGGCGGAGGTAGCGGCCTAGCTTCGCGGGTCGAGGGGCGTTCCGCAGCGAACGACGCTGAGCGATGACATCCCCGGATTTCGCTTCGCTCGTTCGGGCCAGCCCTCACCCGTGATGTCCGCGGGCATCACTGGGCTCGTCCGCGCCGGTGCGGCAATAGACGCGCGACGCGTCGATATCATGATCGGAGGGCGCGCAGAACTGCGCGAGTTGCGTTGGCTCCTGCACGCGCGGTTCGCCTTGGGTGAATGCGCTGTTCTGCACGACGAAAAGTGTGGCGCTCACCAGTGCCCGCGTCGCGGCGTGTCTTATGATTCTGTTGTTCATGGTTGCACCTTCAGGTTTTGCGTCCGCGCCGGCCGCGGTGAGGACAGTGGCTGCGTGCGGCCGGCCCGCAGGCCGGCCGTGCGCGTTACCAGGTGTCGGTCCGGTACCAGTCGCTGAGCGGATAGCCGTGGTAGGTCTCGCTTTGCGCGGCGGCGGCGTTGCCGCGCGCGTGGCGCGGGGCGGCTTGCGCGGCGGACGCTTGCACGGCGACGAGGGTGAGAACGGCGAGAGCGGTGATGAGGGTCTTCATGGATCTCTCCTTGTGGTGCGGAGCGGGGAGCAACGGCGTTGGTTCGATGGCGACCCGCTGCGGCCTTGTGCTACCGGGCAACTTGTGGTACTGACTGGTAACACCCATATAGGTACTGACCGGTAACACCCGTGTCAAGAGGAAAAACGCCATGGACCCGGCAATTCACGTAAGTGACGAGAAAGGCGAGAGAATTCCGCCCCGCGCGCGCATCCTCGCGGCCGCAGGCGAGCTGTTTTATCGGGAGGGGATCCGGGCGGTCGGGGTGGAGGCGATCGCGGAGGCGGCTGGGACCAACAAGATGACGCTCTACCGCCACTTCGCCTCGAAGGACGATCTGGTGGCGGAGTATTTGCGGGAAAGGGCGAGGCGCGCGGACGCCGCCTGGGATCGGCTCGCGGCCGCCTGTCCCGGCGATGCGTTGGCGCAGTTGCGCGCCTGGATCGCAAAAATGGCCGAGCGGCTCGCCAGGGCGGACGAGCGCGGCTGCGCGCTGGTCAATGCCGCGGTCGAGCTTCCGGAGAAGAGCCATCCGGCGCGCCGCGTCATTGAGGAATTCAAGACCGCCGAGCGCACCCGGCTTACGCAGGTGTGTCGCGCAACCGGGCTCAGCGACCCTGACGTGCTCGCCGAGGAATTGCACCTGATGCTGGAAGGCGCGCGCGTGACCGCGCAGAGCGTCGGACGCGACGGCCTTTCCGAGCGCGTGATGCGCATGAGCGAGGCGTTGATCGCCGCGCACACGGGAAAATAACCATCACCTCCGCCGCACCTCGTCTCCGTGAAAGCTGCGTAGCCCGGATGAGCCAGGCGATATCCGGGTTCTAAGTCGCGCGGCCTTCAAGAAATCGCTTACGCTTGCGTCAGATTTGTCAGCCAGCTCCGGATGTCGCTTCGCTCATCCGGGCTACACGGCGACTGTCAATTCCGATATCGTCCAGGCATGACTTTAAAGTTGTTGGAGATGTCCGGCATGCAGCGTCTGGTAATCGTCGCGTTTACTCTACTCGGCGCGCTGGTCCTAGCGGCAAAGCCGGCGGCAGCGCAGACGTGGCCGCAGCGGCCGGTCAAGCTCATCGTGACGCTCGGTCCGGGCAGCGGCGTCGATATCGGCACGCGGCTGATCGCGGATCGCTTGACCAGGCGCTGGGGCCAGCCGGTGGTTGTGGAAAATCGTCCCGGCGGCGACGGTCTCGTCGCCATCTCGGCCTTCGTCGGCGCCAACGACGATCACGTGCTGCTCGCAGCGCCGAGCGGCTCGTTTACCGCGCATCCCTTCATCTATAAGCACCTGCCGTACAAGGCAGAAGACATTGTGGCGATCGCCCGCGTGTCGAACACGATCGTCGTGGTCGCCGTGCCGGCGGCGCTCGAGGTCAAATCGCTCGGCGATCTCGTCGCCATGGCGCGCGCCCAGCCCGGCAAGCTCAACTGGGCCGGCACCACCGGCAGCAACGAATTCATGTTCGCCGCATTCCTCAAGAGTGCGGGGCTCGCCATGTCGAAGGTGCCGTATCGCAACCTGGTCGAGGCCGCCAACGATCTCGCGACCGGACGCATCGATGTCAACGTGACGGCATTCGCAATCGTGCGGCCGCAGATCGACGCCGGCAAGGTCAAGCTGTTGGCGGTCACGAACACCGCGCGCTCTTCCGTCCTGCCCGATGTGCCCACGGTGACCGAGGCCGGCTATCCCGACCTTGCGCTCGACGGCTTGGTCGGCTTTTTCGGCCCGCCCACTATGCCCGAGCGGATCCGCGACGCGATTGCCGCCGACGTGCACGAGGCAATGGACGCGGCGGTGGAGGAGCGGCTGAGCCTCACCGGCCAGATTCCCAATTTCGGCGGGCCGGCCGCGTTCGCCGCTGCCATCGATGAGCAGCGCTCGCGGATCGCGCGCGCCGCCAAGGAGCTCGGCATCGAGCCGACGCAGTAGAGGCGCGGCGCTGATAAACCCAGCCGCGCGCGGCGTTGGGATAGCTGAATTGGCCTAGTCCTCAGCTTTGCTCATGGGGAGACCGGACACTGATCAACGTATATCGATGCAAACGCCATACATAATGCGCGGCGGGTGTGAGACGTCGGGCTGCTAGCAAAGAAGATGACCAGCGTCAGGACCACTGCGACGAGGCAGGTCCAAGGGACGAATTTTGGCAACCGACCGTCGGCTTCCCCATTCATCTTTAAGCAGCGTTCGGTTGGCGGATAGCCGAATGTCCGGCCAGAATCCTTGCGTCCCACAGCGACTCCGAAGCAAGATGCGTGCCGCCTCGCGTCCCGATCGCTGGGATGTTCGGCGAACAAATCAGCCGGCGCGGTTCTCGAAAATTTATATTTTTTGGATGTGCACGTGCACGGTGATCAAATCTCGATCACGCGCCGGACAGATGGGCATCGTTAGTGCTGATTGATGGCGCTCATCGGCTAAATCGTCGGCGAATTCATCACTGCTCAGGTCGGCTTGGGCTATATCGTCAAATTCGCCGCTTCTAGCATGGAGATCGCATTGGTGTTCGCGGCGCTCGCGCCGCTCTGCGGCCTCGGCTTTGGGCTGTTCGGCGCCGTGGCGCTCACGCAGCGGGTCGTCATGGCGCGTTACGGTGAATAGTCGCGCACCAGCATCAACTGCCGCTATCTATCTCTGCTCGCCCGACAGCGACCATGGAAACAAGAATCCCTGCAGCAGCGTGACGGCGCGGAAAAAGCATAGGCTGAGCGCGACAAGCAACGTCAAAGCCGCAAACGCCTGTGGGACCTTGAAGAACGAGGTCGAGAAGAAAATCAGGTAGCCAAGTCCCTGCTCCGCAGCAACGAACTCGGCGACGACGGCGCCAATGATGGCGAGCGTTGTCGAAATCCGCAGAGCGCTGAAGAGGTACGGCACAGCATAGGGAAGGCGAATGTGCAACATCTCACGCGCGGTTCCAGCCCGCAGTGAGCGGGATAAATCGATCATTTCGCGCGGAGTTGCGAGCAGCCCCGTCGCGGTCGCCACGACAATAGGAAAGAACGTGATGAGGAACGTGATCACGACGCGCGGCAGATCGGCGTGACCCAGCATCACGACGATGATCGGCGCGACCGCCACGACCGGCGTCGATTGGACCACGACGAGGATCGGGAAAAGCGTCCGCGACAAGATCGGCGACGCGGCCAGCGCCAGCGCAAGAGGGATCGAGATCGCGGTCGAAGCCAGATAGCCCAGGATGGCGACGCGGAGCGTCGCCCAGATATGCCCGAACCACCTCGTGGGTTCGAGCTCGGTGACGCTCGCGACGATCATGCTCGGCGGCGGCAGGATGAAGGTCGGGATGTTGAATTGCCGGCACGCAAGCTCCCACACGCCGAGCAACAGGACAAATGTCAGAGGCGACGCAGCACGTCGCAAGACCGCACCGATCAGTCTGTGTGCGCGGGCGGCCGGGCGGCCGGAACGATCAGTGGATGCGGGGGCGCGCAAGCAGCTCCTTCCGGATGTGGCTGGTCAGATCCTGGAAGGCAGGTTCGGACAGCGTCGCAAGCGAACGCGGCCGCGCCAGGGGGACATCGAGACTTTCGCGAATACTGCCCGGGCGTGACGTCATGACGAGGATGCGGTCAGCCAGCAAAACTGCTTCCGGAATCGAATGGGTGATGAAGAGCAGGGTTTTCGGTTGCGCGCTCCAGATGCGCAGCAGTTCGAAGCCCATCTCGTCGCGCGTCAGGGCATCGAGGGCCGAGAAAGGCTCGTCCATCAGGAGGATGTCGGGATCGAGCAGCAGGGCACGAGCGATCGCAACACGTTGTTGCATGCCGCCCGAAAGCTGATCGACACGGTGGCCCGCGAAATCGGCGAGGCCGACCAGGTCCAGGAGATCGCGTGCCCGGTTCACTTCGGCCGACGTCACTCGACCGTATCGGTGCCGCATCGGAAACGTGACGTTGCCCAACACGTCGAACCAGGGCAGCAGCACGGGACGCTGAAAAACGATTCCGATTTCATCTCGTGGCTCGACGACCTTCATGCCGTAGATGTCGATCCGACCGGCGCTCGGGAAAATGAGGCCTGCGGTCAGGCGCAGCACGGTCGATTTCCCGCAGCCGGAGGGGCCAAGCACCGCCACGAATTCATGGCGTCTCACGTCGAAAGTGAGCTCGTGAAGCGCGGTGAGCCTGCCGTTGGATGGGCCACCGAAGACCTGACTGACATTGGCGAAGCGGATTGCCGGATCCATTTGGACGCGCGGGATTGACGGCCATTTACGGCCAGATCAACAGATGACCAAAGACGTCATTCTGGCCGTAGCCTTCAGTTGAACGATCGGTCGACCACCTGTTCGGAATCGAGCTTGTCCATCGAGATGTTCAGGGACTTAGAAACCCACGACCAGGTTTCTTTGAGCAACGCGGGCTCGAAGGCCCCCATGCCATCCTTCTTGCTCACCTCGTTCACCATGAGAGGAATCGAGGCCTTCCATTGTGCTTCCGCCACCGCGAGGTCGAGTTCCGGTACTTGGGCGCGAACTGACTCTGCCGCCAATCTGGGATTGGCAATGGCAGCTTCCGTGGCCTTGCGGTACGCCCGCATGAACTTGCGCAGCACCTCCGGGCGCTCGCTGATCATCCGATCCGAGGCCATCAGGGAGAAGGCATATCCCTGGAATCCATAATCGAACCAGGGAAGGATCTTCAGCTGCTTGCCCGTAGCACTGAGCGCCTTGTCAAAGAGGGGCACGTTGGGCATCCAGCTCACGATGCCCGCCACCCTGCCCGATGCCAACATCGGCGCAAGCGCGGGCGGATCCACCTTCACCAACTCGACCCGCGCCGGATCAACCGAGTTCTGCTGCAGCACCAGCGGCCAGATCACGTTGGATGACGAGAAGGTGCCGGTTGCGATCGCCTTCCCCTCCATGTCTTTGAGCGATTTGATGCCGGCGCCTTCGCTGGTGAAGATCGCATCGGGCTGCTTGGTGTAAATCGAAAGGATGGCCCTGACCGGAACGGTGCCCTGTGCCTTGGCCTGCATGAGGGCGGCGATTCCGGCCGCGGTAAGCTCGCCGACCCCCGAGGCGACTTTGGTGATTGCGTCGGCGCTGCCTCGCCCCGACAGTATTTCGACGTCGAGGCCTTCGGCGGCGAACAAACCGGCGTGGACACCGACATAGACGACCGCCTTGTCGCCCCCCGGCAGCCAGTCATTCACCCACTTCACCTTTTCGGCCGCGGATGCCGAATTTGTCAGCACAAACAGAACGGCGAGGACGTGCGCGATCCAGCTGCCAGACATATCAAACACTCCATTCCTTCACCCGGGAGCCCAAGCTCGGCAACGCCCGTGCCACGGAGACGCAAATCCCGCGGCCGGGTGCTGCGCACTCACGCATACAGTTTGACGGATCTTTCGACCTCCATAAGCGGCAGGATGAATTCGCCAAACTGCTCGATACCAACGAGGAAATCGTCGAAGCAGAGCATGATGCCTTTGGTGCCGGGCACGGCGGCTGCTTCGCTCAGCATGCGCGCGATCGATGCATAGGAGCCGACGAGCGTACCCATGTTGAGGTTGATCGGCCGCTCGGGCAGCGCCTTCTTGCGTGAGGAGGCCGTTGCGGGCGCCGACTTATCGGCAAGCGCCTGCGAGATCATCCAATCGACCGCCACGCTATCGAGGCCGTCATTGTAGTACTGCCACTTGGCCATTGCGGCTTCGTCGGTCTCATCGGCGATTACCATGAACAGGATGCAGGCGCCGACGTTGCGTCCGGTCCGCGCGACCTCGGCCATCAGCCGCCGGTTGGATGGCTCATGCCCGGCAGGCGTGTTCAATCCGACGCCTTGAAAAAAATTGTAGTCGCCATATTCGGCCGTGAAGCGCATGCCGCGGTCGCTCTGGCCGGCGCAGATGATCTTGATCGGCGCCTGCGGCAGCGGGCGCATCCGGCAGTCGCGCATTTGAAAATAATCGCCCGCGAAGTCCGAGCGGCCGGTCGTCCACAGATCGCGCATGATCTGCACGTATTCGGAGGCGTGGTCGTAACGGCGCGCGTAATGCTCTTCGCCGGGCCATAGCCCCATCTGATCGTATTCGGCGCGCTGCCAGCCAGTGACGATATTGATACCGAAGCGCCCGGGCGCGATTGAATCGATGGTGACGGCCATGCGCGCGGTCAGCGCCGGCGGAATGGTCAGCGTGCCTACGGACGCATAGAGATTAATGCGGTCCGTCACCGCGGCAAGGCCTGCCATCAGGGTGAAGGATTCGAGATTGTAGTCCCAGAATTCGCTTGCCCCGCCAAAACCGCGCAGCTTGATCATGGAAAGGGCGAAATCGAGCCCATAGGCTTCCGCCTTCGCTACGATCTGACGGTTGAGGTTGAACGTCGGCTTGTATTGCGGCGCGGTCGTCGAGATCAGCCAACCGTTGTTGCCGATGGGGATGAAAACTCCGATCTCGACTCCCTTACCTGCATGCGCCATCGCTTACGCCTCTGCGTCGGCGGTGATCAGGGTGCGCGTGCGCGCCTGACGATAGCCGGCATCGCGCGGCGCGTCCGGAGGATCCGCCGGATAGACCTTGCACAAAAGGCCCTTGAGCGGACTCGAGCCGAGGGCGACATCGCAATTGTCCGGATCGTCGTCGGTGAGCACGTTGGAGCAGACCTCGAAGATCCCATGATCGGGTCCCGTCCACTCGGGCAGCCACCAGCCGTGCGGCACCGAGGCGACCGCCGGGTTCGTGCGCGGCGAGCAATTCACCCGCATGCGCAGCTTGCCGCGCCGCGTCTCGATCCAGGCGTAGCCCTTGTCGATCAGGCCATACCTCGCGGCCGTGTCAGGGTGGATCTCGAGCAGCGGTTCGGGCTGCAGCCGCCGCAGGCTCGGCACTTGGCGCCCCATCGAGTGCCAGTACATCGGCTGCTTGACGCCGGTGTTGAGGATCAGCGGATATTCCTTGTACACCTCCGGCGAGCTAACCGGGCTTTCATTCGGCTCGACATGGACGGGAAGCGGATCGTAGCCCCACTCCGACATGATGGTCGACCAGATCTCGAACTTGCCGGTCGGCGTGCCGAAGCCATCCTGCTCGTATTTGCGGTAACGCATCGGTTCGACCACATAGTCGTGCTTCTTGAGCTCGTCCCAGTCCATCCCCATCGGCTTGAGCGCCTCGTTGGCAAACTGCTCGACCGATGGGAAGTCGTCCTGGTGGCCGAGCGCCTGGCCGAGACCGATAATGAACTCCCAGTCCGAACGCCGTTCGGCGATCTGCGCGATCTTGCGCGAGGAGGTGTCCATGAACATCCCACCCGGCCCCTTGATCTGCATGTGCAGCCGCGGCTCATCACGCTCCATGTTCCCTGCGGCGGGCAGCACGACATCCGCATATTCCGCCGTCGGCGTCATGAAAATGTCCTGCACGACGAGGAGATCGAGCTTGCGGAGCGCCGCCACCACGGTGGGCGTATTGGGATAGCAGGTTGCGGTGTTGTTGCCGACGACGATGAGCGCTTTCACCGGATAGGGCTTTTCGCTCAGGATTGTCCGAAACAGGCTCGGCGGGTGTGCGTAGGCGTAGGGCGTAAGATTCAGCGCCTTGAAGCGATCGCCGCCGAGTCGCTTCGCGGCTTGCTCCGGCGGGAGACGGTCCCACAATTCCGGATAGTTCAACCGGGGAGCTGGCCAGAAGCAATTGCCGCCCGGGATATCAAGATTGCCGGTGAGCCCCATCAGGATGAGCAGTGCACGCGTGGCCTGAAACGTATTGACCCCGAGTTGGTCCGTGCCGTTACCCCAGGCGATCGTCGCAGGCTTGGTCCGCGCGTAAAGCCGCGCCGCGGCGCGAATATCGTCCTCGTTGCACCATGTGATCTCCGCGACCTTGTCGACTGGATAGTCGTTGACCCGCTGCTTGAGCTCTTCGAAACCGTGGCACCATTTCTCGACGAATTCCTTGTCGTACAGGCCTTCCTCGATGATCACGTTCATCCAAGCGAGCGCCATGGCAGCATCGGTCCCAGGGCGCAGCGGCAGCCAGATGTCGCCCTTACCGGCGGCCGCGGGTTTGCGAGGATCGACGATGATGCTGACGGGATTTTTCTTGAGCGCGCGCGTCATCGGGGTATGCCCGATCAGGCCGTGGTCATTGCTGGTGCGCTTCTGCGAACCCCATTCAACGATACATGCGGGGTTGCTGTAGAAGTCGGAAATCGCGACAGTGTCCCACAGCTTCCCGCTGTGCCTTCCCCCCGCCGTGATCTTGCACACGGCGACGCGTGGGCCATAGCAGAAATACCCGACCGAGATCACGTTCGGGCTGCCAAACACGTTGGCCAAACGGCACGTGACGTGATTGTTGTTGATCGATGTCCCACGCCCGAAGGCGACCGCCTCGGCGCCGTGCTGCGCGCGAATCGCAAGCATCTTCTCCGCGATATAACTCAGGGCCTCGTCCCACGACACGCGCCGCCACGCCATCGCGCCTTTCTCGCCGGCCCGGATCATTGGGTAGTCGATCCGGTCGGGATGATAGAGCTGCTCGATCGACGGGCGGCCGCCCTTCGAGCAAAGCAAGCCGTCGTTGACAGGATTGTCAGGGTCGCCAACGACCTTTTCGACCACGCCGTCCTTGACCGTGACGATGGTACCGCAGCCACCATGGCACATGCGACAGATCGCCTTCACGGTCTCGACGATCTGCGCGCCCGTTTGCCTAATGCCCTGCAATTCCATGCGTCACTCCGAGGTCCAAGGATCTTTTGGCCCGAGTCGTTGCACGTCGCGTGCCACGTGAGCCTCCCCCTAATGCTCGGATGCGAGGCGCCCATCGGCGGATTTGGCGCGGAAAAATTTATAAACCTGCGGCGCCCGCCGGTTATCGGATCAATGGCAGCAAAATTTATATTTTTTTAGGCCTGATCCGGATCGCGCGCGCAGCGCCTCCGACGCCCGGGTCCTGGTCGGCTGAGGGTGGACCTGCCCAAGCCGCCGCCCAAAGTGATGGCACGCTCCTTGCGAGTACCCGGCCAGACGCCGACTGGTCCTGGACACGGCGCGACGTAGGGGAATTCGGAAATGGCAGGTATCACTCTTCGCGGAAAGACAGTGAGCGACGAGCAGCGTGCCGCCTATGTCAGAAAGATGGCGGCACAGATGCGTGCAAAGGCCATCAAAAAAATGGCCGCCGCTCAGAAACGCGACGGAAAGAAAAAGCTCGCGGCCGCCCTCGACATTCCGGGGACCATCCTGTCCGACGACGTCAATGAACCGGGCGCCAACCACTATATGCGGGAGCTCTCGAAAGGCACCCACGTGCGCATCATCGATCTCGGCGGCCAGCAGGCCGTCGATTTTCTCTGCTTCGACCTCGCAGATCCGGAGATCCGTTACAACGCGGCAAATTCGATCAAGCTGAACGAAACGATCCACGTCTCCACCGGCTTCAAACTTTATTCCGACACAGCGGAAGTGCTGATGACCATCACGCGCGACACGGTGGGCAAGCACGACACAATTGGCGGCGCCTGCAGCAACCAGGTCAACTACCTGCGCTATGGAATCAAGAATACGTGCAGTTGTCGCGACAACTTCATCGCGGCGCTGAAAACCGTGGGGATGCGACCACGCGACATCCATGCAAACATCAACTTCTTCATGCATGTTCCGGTCGCAAAGAGCGGCCGCACCGGCATCCGCGAAGGCCTCTCGCGGCCGGGCGACTTCGTCGAGGCGCGTGCGGACAAGGATGTTCTGGTCGTTATGTCCAACTGTCCGCAGTTCTACAATCCGTGCTCCGGATGGAATCCGACGCCGATCCGGATCATCGTGTGGCAGCCAAGCTGAGTTAGCATGCCGCGTCGCATTGTTGCATCGGGCGGACGAAGCGCAGGTTGCGCCAACTCGCCGCACCCGCGGGGATCCTCGTGACGATCCACAGGTGTGACCTTTCGATCACACCCATTGGCATGCCGATTGCTTAACCCAGCATGCTGGCACTTCGCGCGCCGATGGAGCGACGTCATCCGCGCGGGATTGCCTTTCGCCTGGAGGTGCAGGTTATGAATCATGTCTTCATGAATAGGATCATATGGCTCCGCGCGCGCGTCGTTGCATTCATAATAGGCTTGAGCGTTTGTTCCGGCGCCGCGGTGGCAGCCGACAAAATGAGTATCCGTCTCAATTGGATACCGGGCGCCGAGCATGGATTCCTCTACATAGCCAAGGAGAAAGGCTGGTACAGCGAGGCCGGCATCGATCTCGAAATCGTCGCCGGCCAAGGCTCGACCCTTGTGGTCAAGACAGTTGGCAATGGCGACAATGAATTCGGCATGGCCGATGGCGCGTCCATCGCGCGCGGGTGGGAGGCGGGCGTGCCGCTTGTAGCGATTGCGGTCCTGCTCAAGGAAAGCCCAGCCTCGATTTATTCACCCAAGTCCGCCGGCATTGCGACCATCAAAGACGTGTGCGGTAAGCGCATCGGCGTCAACATCAAGAGCACCACTGCGGCGCAGTACCAGGCCATGATTCGCCTGGCCAATCTCAAGGACTGCAAGATCGAGGAAGTGCCGATCGCGGCCGGCGGCATCAAGGAGGTGCTGGCGGGCGCGGTCGACGGGGCGGTGACCTTTGCCTACGAGGATCCGATGATGCTTCAAGTCCAGGGCACGGAGGTCAATCAGATTATCGCGAGCGATTTCTTCAAGCTCTACAGCCTAGGACTGGTCACCAATCAGACCATGGCTTCGACCAAACGGGATTTGGTCAATCGCTTCACCAACGTGACTCTACGCGCCTTGAAGTACGCCGTCGCCCACCCCGATGAGGCTGTGGCGGCGTTCCTGAAAGTGTCCGCTTCGGCGAATCTTCCCTATGAGCAGACAAAGCTCGCATTCTTTAATCGTCTGATCCTCGCCGACGACAAGAGCGGGGCGACGATCGGCCAGCAGAATGCAAGCGGATGGGACGCATCGCTGGATACGCTCCTCAAGATCGGGATCGTTAACAAGAAGATGGATTCGGCGGGAAAGTTTCTGCCGCTTGCGGAATGAGGCCTGGCATGCGGGGGTTCGTTGCCAAAATCTGGCCGATCATACTGTTCCTGGGAATATGGGAGGCGGCAACCCACGTTTTTGGAATCCCCGCATATATCCTGCCGGCGCCCGACCGGGTGATCACCCGAATTGTCGAGTCCGGAGGAGTTCTGTCCGGCCATACCTGGATCTCCGTCATTGAGATCATGGCAGGCTTTATCGCGGCCGCACTCGGCGGATTCCTGCTCGGCGTTGCGATTGTCTACTCGAGACGCGTAGAGCAGGCGGTCGAGCCGTTCCTGGTCGTCTCGCAGGTCATTCCAAAAGTCGCGCTCGCGCCGCTCTTTATCATTTGGTTCGGACATGGACTGCAGCCGAAAATTATCATCGCAGCGACGATCGCGTTTTTTCCGGTACTGGTAAATACAGTGCTGGGTCTCAAGGCGGCCGACCCCGAGATCATCGAGCTGATGAACTCGATCGCAGCGAGCAAGCGACAAATCTTCTGGCGCGTCCGCTTGCCGAACTCGCTGCCCTATATTCTGCCCTCGCTCAAGGTTGCCGCGCTGCTGAGCGTTGTCGGCGCGATGGTCGGGGAATTCGTCGGCTCAGACAAGGGCCTCGGCTATCTGATGATCCTCGGCGACGTCAATCTCGATACCGATCTGCTGTTCGCCGCATTGGTTTTGGTCACGCTGGTTGGCCTTGTGATCTATGGCGCCGTCGGATTGGTCGAGCAAAGGGTGGCCCATCGATATGGTACCGGCGATGGCCGGCTTATCGTTGCGGTCTGAAAGTCCGCGGATGAATTTTGTGAAGCTAACCACCCAATATGCGGTACAGACGGTCCCGCCAGCGAGCCAGCTTGCTCGACCGGCCATCGTGTTGCGCAACGTTGGCGTGACGTTCGCGACGGATACCGGTCCGGTCGAGGCGCTTGCGAAGCTCAATCTAACGATCAACGAGCATGAGTTCGTCTCGATCGTCGGCCCTTCGGGGTGCGGCAAATCAACGGTCCTGCGGATCGTCGCGAGCCTACTTGCACCTTCCTATGGCGAGGTTCACATCCTCGGAAGCAGCGCCGAGGAGGCACGACGTGCGTACAGTTTCGGCGTCGTGTTCCAGAACAGCGTCATGCTGCCCTGGCTGACCGCGTTGCAGAATGTGCGGCGTGCGCGAGAAGGCCGCCCCGATTTCGCCGGGCCGGCTCCTGGAGATGGTCGGCCTCAAGGGCTATGAAGGGCTTTATCCTCGCCAGCTTTCTGGCGGCATGCGCCAGCGCGTAGCGATCGCGCGCGCTCTGTCGTTCGATCCGCCAGTCCTGCTGATGGACGAGCCGTTCGCTGCGGTCGACGCTCTCACGCGTCAGAAACTCCACGCGCTGCTCCTGGACATCTGGAACAAGGCGCGCAAGACCGTGCTGTTCATCACCCATGACGTCTACGAGGCCGTCATGCTGAGCGATCGCGTTCTTGTCATGTCACGCTCGCCCGGCCAGATCGACGCGGAGATCCATGTCGATCTGCCGCGCCCGCGCGCCGAAAGCATCAAGACCAACCCTAAATACGCGGCGTTGTGCGCGCGGGTGCTCGCGCTGTTGACGCGCGAGTGACACACACCGCAGACCGCGTTAACGCTTGGCCTCATCCAGTGCAGATAGAATTTTTTCCGGGGTGATGGGAAGTGAGGTGACGCGGACTCCGACCGCATCCTCGATCGCGTTCGCAAGAGCGGCGGCAACCGCCAGAATGCCAGCTTCCCCGATCCCTTTCGATTCGAACGGGCCGGGACCCATTCCGTGCTCCTCGACGAAACTGCGAAACCGTTTCGGCAGATCGGCGGCAACCGGGAGCCGATATGCGAGTGGCGTCGCGGTCATAAGCTCCTCGCCCGCGTAGACGAGCGTCTCGAACATGGCCTGGCCCAAACCCTGGAGCGCGCCACCCTCGATCTGCCCGCGCACCGCGGCCGCATTGATGACCCGGCCCGCATCGGTTCCCGCCACGAAATCCATGATGACGTATTGACCGGTCTCCTCGTCAACCTCGACCTCGATGCCGATCCAACTCGGCATCCAGAACAGGCGTTTCGCATTCAGTGCGGTCGTTAAGTCTTCATCAACTTTGAAGAAGCCGCGGCCGACGAATTCGCACCCGTAGCCGCCGAAATATTCAACGGCGAGCGGCTGCAGCGGGAAGGTCTTGCCGCCCTTCTGCGCCGTCCAATTCTCGAGATAGAGGTCGTCGGGATTGCAGCGCAGTTTTTCGGCTGCGAATGCGAGCACCTGCGCGCGGACGTCTTGAGCCGCGCGCGCGACCGCGTTACCGGCAACGGCGATTCCGGAGCTTGCATGCGTGCCCTGATCGTAGGGCGAGATGTCAGTGTCGATCTCGCCATAGCGCACCCAATCATACGGCACGTTGAGAATTTCAGCGGCGATCTGGCTCAGCGCGGTCGCGATGCCCTGGCCCAGCTCGCATGCCCCGGCCTGGACCACGACGCGGCCGGTGACCGTGATCTTCACCGCGGCACGCGCGGCGCGCGCCTCGCCGCCAGCATCCTTGAACCCGACCGCAAGGCCGATGCCGCGACCACGCGGCCGAGCTTGTCCATATCCGATGCGATCCGCGGCCTTCCTCAATCCAAGCGCAAAGTCGCTGTCGATCGGGGTATCGCGGTCGAGGTAGAACTCGCCCGGACGCAGCATATTCCTGATGCGAACGTCCAACGGATCGAGTCCGATCCGCCGCGCGATCATGTCGATCTGGCTTTCGCTCGCGAAATTCGCCTGGGTGCCGCCGAAGCCACGGAACGATCCGGCCGGAACCGTCGTGGTGCGCACCGCATAGGCCCGGGTGCGGAGCGCCGTCCACCGGTAGGGTCCTGGCAGCCGGTATCCGGCCTTGTCGGTGACGATGGCGCTGGCGTCTGAGTAGGCGCCACCGTCCATATAGATGCGCGCATCGCGCGCGACGAATGTGCCATCGGCCTTGACACCGGTCTTGAGAATGAGGATCGCAGCGTGCTGCGACAGTGTCACGAAGTTCTCGTCCAGGCTAAGGCAGAGCCTGACCGGCCGGCCGGTCTTGCGGGCGAGCAGAACGGCAAGCGGCTCGAGCTTGCAAAAGCTCTTTCCCCCGAACCCTCCACCGACGTAGCTTGCGTGAACGCGCACAAGGTGATCCGGCACGGAAAAGATGTTCGCGATGTCCTGGCGAATCAGGAACGGGTCCTGACTGCAGGTCCACAGCTCGATGATGTTGCCCTCCAGCCGTGCCAGCGCGACGAAGGGCTCCATGTGGTAGGGCGTCATGCGCGAGAACGAGAAGGTATCCTCGTAAACATGATCGCAAGCCTTCAATGCGGCTTCGATGTCTCCCACGTCATGGTTGAACTGATAGAGTAGATTGGGCCCGGGCTCCGGGATCCCCTCGCCAGTCTCACCATGCGGCCTCAAAGCGGTGATCTGCGGCTGATCGAACAGCAGGGGAGCGTCTGGTGCGAGAGCGTCCGCGATCGTCATGACGGGCGGTAAAAGCTCATAGTCGACATCGATCGCCGAGAGGGCCCGAAACGCTATCGCTTCGTCTTCGGCCGCAACCGCGGCAACCACGTCCCCATAATGGCGGACCTTATCGATTGCCAGGACTGGCTGATCCTTGATGCGAACTCCGTAGAGCGGATTGAGCCCGACCAAATCCTTGGCTGTCACAACGACGGCAACGCCGGCCATCGCCGCGGCGCGACTCGTATCGATATTCACGATGCGCGCATGGGCGTGCGGGCTGCGCAACGCCTTGGCATGCAGCATGCCGGGCAGCGATCGGTCGAACGTGTAGAGCGCGGTTCCTGTGACCTTCGCCAATCCATCTTGAGCCGCAACATGGCTCCCGACGACGCGCAACTGGTTAGGAGCGTGCATCGGAGCGTGTTTCATTGCGGTATCGAGCCGCCGCGAGTACGGCGGCATCGATGATGATCTGATAACCGGTGCACCGGCATACGGAACTCGATAGCCAGTGCCGCAGCGTAGCCTCATCCGGATCCGGATTTTGGCGCAGCAGCGCATCGAGGAGCAGGATCATGCCGGGCGTACAGAAACCGCATTGGAGCGCCCCCGCTTCGATGAAGGCCGCTTGAATGGGATGAAGCGTATCCGGCGATCCAAGTCCTTCGATCGTCGTCACTGATCGGCCTTCGACCATGAAGGCGAATTCGCTGCAAGACGCAGTCGGCCGACCATCGACCAGGACCGTGCAGGCACCGCAGACGGCCTGATCGCACGTGATCTTTGTGCCCGTAAGTCCAAATTTCTCACGCAGAATATCGACCAGCACCGCCGACGGCTCGACCTCGATCGACTGCTCGCGGCCGTTCAAGGTGAACCGGACGGTGAGCGGGTTGGATACGATCATGCAATCTGCTCTCCACCGGCCCGCTCCAGTGCCCGGCGCAAGTGAACCTCAATAATGCGGCGTCGATAACTGCCCGAAGCGATGTAGTCAGTGATGGGTTCGGAAAGCGCCGCAGCGTAGGCGCTGGCGAGGTTGCCCGCGAGCGATCGCAGCGACGCCAGCGGCGCGACCGGCAGGTCAGCGCAGTGCAGACTCCGACAGGCCCACGTCACGGCGGCGCGCACGCTCTTCACTAGACCGCCCGCTAACCTCACCGCCAGCACGACGCCGGCCACGCCCTTGAATGATCGGTCATAGATGAGGCGAAGCTCGTGACCGCATGGCACACGGATCGCCCCAAGCAACCATCCGGTGTCAGGCGGTTGCGTGGTGAAATAGTCCAGGCACGAGATCGTCCGGGTTCCCCCAGCTGTGACGAAATCTAGTTCAGCACCGGCCGCGGCGAGGATCGGCGCGCCCTCATAGCTGTACTCTTTGGCCATGAGATTGCCGCCGACCGTTCCTTTGAAACGGATACGCTGCTGCGCAATGGTTCCCCATGTGGAGCACAAGGCCGGCAACGCAACAACCGCAATGGAGGAGGCCGCAAGCTCGTGGTGCGTACAGCCGGCACCGATATGAAGAGCGTTCTGCGAAACCTCAATCTGGCGTAACGACTCGAGACGGCCGACAAACACGGCATCCTCGATCATCTCGCCGGCCTTCATGCGGTTGATGACGTCGATACCGCCCGCAATGACGCGAGCGTCACTGTGCTCGGCAGGCAGCGTCGCGGCTTCCGCAACAGTTGAGGGCACGTGAAGGCGAAACGCAGCGATGCGCTTGCGCGATCGGTGGACCGCAAGGCGACGAGCTGCCGGGCCGAGCGGATGGTCGACCACCAATTCGGCGGCCCGCTCTCGCTCGCTAAGTCCACTCACCCCGCCCTCCCTAAGCCGTGGGCTATTGCGATTCTTTCTCCGGCGTGTCGCAACTTCCATGCCATCGGGGCGCTCTCTCTTGCCCGACAACCGCCGTATCACCGTGGTCCCGACCGCTGCGGAATTGGCCGGATTTCATACACTCGACCTATGTGAAGCAAGGATTTCCACATTGCCCTAATTTTAGGCAGTCGGACCGGGTACGCTGCGTCACGCCCGGGCCTATAATTCTGGGGTGGAGGGGCACGACGAGCGAGATGGGGCGTGCACACGGTCGAGAGCAAAGCAGGGGCCGAAAAGATCTGGCGCCATGTTCCGCCGGGGATTGACGCGCGCTCGATCAGCGAGTTTGCGCTCCAGCGGCTGCGCTCGGATATTCTATCGGCGCGCCTTGCCCCCGGCGCCAAGCTCCGGCTCGGGCTTCTGACATCCATCTATCAAATCGGAATCAGCCCGTTGCGGGACGCGCTGGCGCAGCTTGCCGGCGATGGACTGGTAATCCTTGAGTCGCAACGCGGCTTTCGCGTCGCCCCCGTTTCGCGCGAAGACCTTCGCGACGTCTCCGAGGCACGCAAGCGGGTGGAGCTCGCCGCCCTGGAGCTCTCGATCGAACGCAGTGACGACGCCTGGACGACGCGGGTGCGGTCGGCCTACGCAAGCTTTCACCAAGTCAAACAGAAGGTGGGCGATACCAATCCGATCACGGAGGATTGGGAGCAACGACATCGCGCCTTCCATCTCGCGCTGTTGTCAGCCTGTTCCTCACCAACGCTGCTGCGCTTCTGTGCACAGCTGCACGATCGCTTCGACCGATATCGTCGCATCGCTTTACCGTCTCGGTCCCACATGGGAGCGGTCGGCGATGACCATAAGGAGTTCATGGAAGCGGCTCTGAGCAGAAAGCAGGACGAAGCGCTCGCGCTTCTTGGCCGGCACATCGACGACACGGCGGCGCTGGTCGAAGAATATTTCCAACCGCCGGAAGACCACGCTGTCCAGCGCAGCCGGCGAACGGTCCCACACGCATAGCAATGGCTGAAATCACACGCTTGTATGTTGATGCAACATAGTGCGAGCGGATTGGCGCGGCTGAGCGGGGGAAGGATCGTCAAGGCCCTTGATCCTACGATGAACATTCTTTTGGACACCGATGTGCCCGCTCCCCGGCGGGGAGAGGGCACAAGCGGCGATGGCGCGCCCGCCGTATATGACACGACGGATTGATTCAATCCTCGAACACGGCCACCGCGCGGATGGGCGAGCCGGTGCCGCCGCGCCACTTGAGCGGCAGGCCGATGAAGCGGAATTCGCCTTGGCCGATCAGCGCCTCCAGATTGCACAGGCTCTCAATATGCGTGATGTCGAGCTCGAGGCAGGCCTTGTGCACGAGCGAGTTGATGTCTCCCATCGGGCCCGGGCGCATGGAGTCGATGCCGAAATGGACGATGCCTTGACGCGCAAGCCACTCGGTCGCCGCGACGTTGACGCCGGGGTTGTCGGTCGAATAGGCCGGCGTGGGAAAGGTGCGCGCGTGATGCCCGGTGCACAGGAGCACCGTGCCGCGCTTGGGAATGGCGGCGCCTGATTTCTTCACCGCCTGCTCCAGATCGGACGGCGTGATCTCCGCCTTGGGCGCCATGTGGCGCAGGTCGAGGCAAATTCCCTTCACGTAGCAGTGCTCGAGCGGATACTCGTCGATCGGGATGCCGCTCTTGCCGAAATGGCGCGGCGCATCGATGTGCGTGCCGCCGTGATCGGGCATCGAGAAGAACATCACGCAATTGCCGTGCACGTTTCCGGAGTCGACGAACGACTCCTCGTGCGTTTTCCAGATGCCGTGGATGATCGGCGGCTGTCCCGGATAAGTCGGGGTGCGGTGATAGAGCTCCCGGCTCAGGTCGATCATTCGCATGAGTTGTTCCTCCCCTTGTTTGGTGGTGCGATCGTGCGGACCCGCTGCGATCATATCGTAAGATACGGTGCGCAGGAGGCCTTGAGCGCGAGCGGCGAACTCGGTCCGGGTGAGGGGCAAACGGAGAGGCTTTACCTCAGCAGAAAGTGGCCCCTCACCCGGCCCTCGCTGCGCTCGGGCCACCCTCTCCCCGCGATAGCGCGTCGAAGACGCGCGTGAACGCGCTGATCCGGGGCGAGGTCGCGCACCAATTTCTGCGCGAGTGTGGCATTTCGATTACAGCCAAGGCGGCGAATTTGCGGTTTACTCCGCCGGCACGATTCGCGATCGATCGGGGGGCGGCAAATGGGGGCTCGGATCTCGCGCTGGCGCTCGCTTGCACTCGCGGGCCTCGTGGCAACGCTGACCATTGCCGCGGCCGGTTCGGACGAGGCGCAGGCGCGGGCCAAGCGCGAGCATCCGCGCCCCCGCTCCATTCACGGGCCCAATTATCATCCGCCCTATGCCGACATCGTCGTCGACGACAACTCGGGCATCGTGTTGCACGAGGTCAGCGCGGATGAGCCGCGCCATCCGGCCTCGCTCACCAAGATCATGACACTCTATCTGCTGTTCGAAGAACTCGAGGCCGGCAGGCTCAAGCTCGATACGCCGCTGCCGGTCTCGACGCGCGCCTCGCTGCAGAACCCGACCAAGCTCGGGCTCAAGCCCAACCAGACGATCAACGTCGAGGATGCGATCAAGGGCCTCGTCACCAAATCGGCGAACGATGCCGCCGTCGTCGTCGCCGAGACGATCGCCGGCAGCGAAGAGGAATTCGCCGCGCGCATGACCGCAAAAGCGCGCGCGCTCGGCATGGCGGGGACGACCTACGTCAACGCGTCCGGCTTGCCCGCCGACGCGCAGATCACGACCGCGCGCGACCAAGCGCTGCTCGGGCGCGCCATCCAGCATCGCTTTCCCATCTACTACCAATATTTCGCGACGCCGAGCTTTAAGTACAAGGGCGCGGAGATGCGCAACCACAACAACCTGCTCGGAAACGTCAAGGGCGTCGACGGCATCAAGACCGGCTACACCGAAGCGTCCGGATATAACCTCACCTCGTCGGTTCGCCGCGAAGACAGGCACATTGTCGCGGTGGTCCTGGGCGGCACCTCGAACGGGGCGCGCGACGCGCGTATGCGCCAGCTGATCGAAGAGCACATCGTGCGCGCGGCAAACTTGCGTACCGCGCCGATGATCGCGGAAGCGACGGGCATGGAGAGCGACGGCGCGGCGCAGGGCGGCGCGCCTCCTGCGGTAGCGCGCGCGATCGCGCCGGCTCCGGCGAGCGCCAGCCCTGCAGTCGCGATGGGCGACACGGACGCGGCCGCGGCAACCACGAAAGT